>Ga0247734_1000768_pt1 | contig 26646 bp, 20 predicted proteins | sample UWRJL103311B2_FD_180933 | JGI IMG/M metagenome (GOLD analysis project Ga0247734, IMG submission 180933) | Plant litter microbial communities from Arlington Agricultural Research Station in Wisconsin, United States - UWRJ-L103-311B-2 | ecosystem: Environmental > Terrestrial > Plant litter >...
TTCTTTTTTTTTAAAATAAAACAAAAAGTAAAGGTAGCCAAGGAAGATGAAACGTGTTGTGTCTAGACTACAAAAACGCGAATTTACTGAGGATCCCTCTGGCACATTGCGGTAGTGTGAAGAAAAGCCTCTTTTAAGTTGTCCTACTTGAGTTGGTGACACTGGAGGCAATCAACATGTTTTGTTTACGAGGCTTTGTATCGTGGAATATGTCTGACCCCAGGACTTGTAGCAGCTTGGAATTTCGAGGGAAAAAAAGGGGGGCTCTTTCCTGCTTCTGCATCTTTCTCATAAGAAGATGATACTTTGTAAAGATCCATGATCAAGATGAGGCTCATCGCAGGGGAAGAGGGGAGGGGGGGTAAGGCAATGCGCTGTGCCGGGTTTCCTGTCCACAGAAGAACCAATCAATCACTCACTTGCCTTTGTTGAAAAGTTCCAAGAGGCCAGCCACCACGCTTTCAGCTTCAAATTTATCCTCAAGACGTGAAACTTGGGGGAAAGCTACTTCTTCGTCTATTATTTCTCTCTTTTTCTCTCTTCTTTTCCGTATATATAAAAGCAGAATTTCAAAAAATGCAAACGCCAACAAAACGCCAACCCTCAAACCAAGTTCAAATTTTCTCCAATAAACACCCCTTCCCCGTTTTCGCCTCTTTCAAAAAGAAAAAAAAATGAAAATGAAAATGAAAATGAAAATGAAAATGAAACTCAACCAACCAAATTTGATTCAAATGGAGAGGCGCATCAAACTCCTATACAAAGATCTCTTCCCACCCGTTTTTTTCCCGTCCTTTTTTGCCCCTTTTGAGGGAGATTCAGGGTCCTTAGGGTTGAGTTGCATTCCTAACGTCTTCTTTACAGAGTCAGTGTAGTCTTTCTCGCTCACATCTGAGTAGGCTGGGGATTGTTGATTTGGTCCAGCTATGGTTCCTGGAGTGACGGGAGCGGCTGCGGGTGCTGGAGCTGTGGAAGAAGCACCGGCTGTCTGTTTCTCTGGAGTAACAGGGCGAGCTTTGGGTGGCCCCCAAAAGGTAATAACATTTAGTCCGTCGGCGACTGCTTTGCAAGATGGATTCTTGAGTCCTGTTTGGCATGGAGGTTGTTCTAGCTTTGGGGATGAAATGGGGATGCTTGGATCAAGCACCACGATTGTAGGCGTCTTTTTATCATTGCTATACTTGATAGTCCATTGATGTGGAAGCACTCCATGAATGCCCACCGTCACTTTCGCTTCATCCGGAAATCTGGTGGCCTTTGGATCAAGTTTTTTGGCTTTTATGGCCTCCTTTATAAGCATTTTGTAGAGGTTGTCTTCCACGTGTGGCCCGGGATTTCGTAAGGAGGTCTTTAGGGCTGTGCGAATCATCAATAAGTCCTCATCATTTTCAATCTCTTGAATGACTTCGTTTTTGCGAACCCCCATAGGAGTGGAAGAGACCGCAAATCCAACACCTTTGAAGTACGCAACTCCAATAAGAAGAGAGTTAACTCTATCATTCCCGAATGGTGACTGTATCAACTCTGGTTTGTGATCCCGAAGCTCTATTTCAAATTGCTTCAAAGCCATCTTGTGTACATCTTTATAAGATACCTCGTCGTTACTTGAGTCGGGAATGAAATATTCAATAACACCCTTGGTCTTAGGAAGCGGGAGATTTTCGTCAAGCTTTGATTTCTTGATGCTAGAATCGCCAAATCGTGGGTCTCCTGGGGATGAACTTGGGCTTGTGCCTGCCGGTCTTTTGCCCTTTTCTATAGGAGCTGCAGAACCAAAATTGAGAAAAAGGAAAAAGAGCACAAGTATACCCGCAAGCTTTTTGGATGGACTAAACATGCTTGTAGAGACAACTCGTGAAGTCCCTTTTTGTCCTGTTCGAATGGGAGCACTATAGGAAACCTAGTGGGAAAGAGAAGATAACAATCTGACGAAAGAAGTGAAAAACCTTATGCCATGTAAAGTCCTAGAAGTGGTTGCGGATGATGGACGCAGAGATAGAAAGAGAGATATTATCAGGAATCTTTCCAGGAAAAGCTACCCAAAAGGATGTTTTACACAAAATGTCTGGTTCTCGAGTATCGATTGAGTGACCAGTGTAGTTGAAAGCTGAAGTACAAATTGGGTGACAAATGAAATGTGAAAAATTATGAATAAAGACCTGTTCGCATTTGTTTCTTTTCTATGAACAAAAGGCGATATGTTTCACCCTTTAAACGATTTACGCGTGTCTGTTGATATGATATAGACTGATAGAAGGCATCCCGAATGTGTTGTTAAACCATTCATCCTTGGTAAAATATCCTGCAGGATCTCTTTCAAGGAGGTGAGGAGTAGGAATACATGCATGTTTTAAAATAGAACAAAGATGTTTATTTAAAAAATTGAAAAGTGTAGGCAAATTCTTAGGATTCAATCCTGTTATTAAATATATGATCCTAAAGATCCGCAGCACTTCACGGATACCAACCAACACCAACAAACACAATGGTTGTAGTGCCAAGACCAACACCAACACCAACACACTGCCCCAAGCTACAAGCAGAGAGTACGCTACGTTTTGCGGGTTGTTGGTCTAAGCCCGCTGTGAGGGAAAAGCAGGATGAAACTTTATTAAAGCTTCGCTTGTGGTTGCCTCCTGCCATACATCAATGATACTTGACCAGTCTTAATCATATTCTTGCTGGCCAGGATCGGGCGTCGGGGACCCTCCCCAAACAAACGATGCAGAAGGCCATCTTGTACATTTCCCACGCTTCCAAGCATCATACCCCTCTCCCATAACTAAACATTCTAAGATTCGCTCCTGTTCTCTCCTGCCATCATCCTCTAGATATCCATCACTTGTTTCGTAGTTTAGATTAATGAATAGATCCTTCAATTGGCCTAGGCTCCGCATCGAAGTGAAAAGTTTTCGGTAGATTTTAATCATGCGATCTCCACGTTGAGAATTTAGTTCACTGATATTCGGCATTGTTTCGTCCTCTGACTTTTCCCATGGGGGATACCAGAACGGTTCTGACATGTGAATATCTAGGGTAAGTTTGGAAATGCCTGGATGTGTGCGCAGAGTATCAATTGTATTTAGCCACTGTTCCCATCCAGTTGGAGACAGCAATCCACGGTTTTGATCCAGTTGCTCAAAATTTAACCGTAAGAATTTGACAAGTTTGAAGCTGTCATTACGAAACCACTGAACAAATGGCAGCGTTGCCGCATTTCCATTCTCGAGCCATTCTTTGCTCGCTGTATTCTCATACTGAGGTTTTAATCCACTGCTGGGAATTATAAATCGATTCTCTCCATAGTAAACAAGCTCAGCAACCTCTTTAAAGGGACGACTAACAAGAAAGTATTTACTATGATCGTCTTCGCATTTGCACTGGAACATGAAGGCAGAGTGGGCTTTGGTGCAAAAGCAGCAAGGTGCAGAACCATTCAACCAAGTTTGAGCGCCATCATGACTATCAACAGTGACTGGAAATTCCGAGGCGTCACCGATGCAGTGTCTGGATCTTACGTCACGAATGAACATGTTGCCAGTATATCGAGAATATTCATAAACTTTCCGTGGAACCAGGTTCGTGTACATGAGAATTTGGATTTGAATCTCTATGGGTAGGCTCAGAAACCGAAACGGAACCTCAGGCAGTCTTTGTCGGCCCATTGCGAAAAATACGGTACTAGTAGCTAGGTGCTGAAACCGCTCACGATGGCTCATCGAGAGACGAATAGCACAGTCACGCAACTTAGGCAAAGCTAACAGGGGTTGGACAATCATCTTAGCCGCTTCAAAGTCTTGACAGTCACAGATGATGTACAAAGAAAGTTGATCCGGTATTATGTTTCCGAGATATGAGCATATGTTTCCCAATTGAGAGACGAGGCTTCCCTCGGCTGCTGATGAGTGTGATAGGGGGCTGTCATGTTCATGCCTCCAATTCTGGATTTCTCGCCAGTTTCCACACCAAGAAGGTCCGCAGCAACATATCCCAATGCAAGAGGAGATATTGATACGTATAGTGAGCTGCCTCAACTGTCGTATAGCTGAAATGCTCAAATTCTCCAGAGCCGTTAGTCCCCCGGGATCTCTTCGTGTAATTACGAACCGATTTTCGCCGTAGAGCAGTTTTTCTACTTCGTCGTGCATAGCGTGACATACATAAAGAAGATTCAAAGGCAAAAGGGATTTTGGCAAAGAAAGATCGAACCTTTTGAAGTGTTCGTTGCCAATAGCTTCAGCTTCGTCCCGGTGGTTAATTCGATAGAAGTCGGATAAATCCCAAGGTTTTGATCTTCCATCAGCCATTCCCTTTCTGATGATCCCAGAGAAGTTCATATCGATAGAAGAATTCGTTGGTAAGCCAGCAGCATGGTAGATTTGACGGCGGATCTTGAAAGGAAGTTCAAGTAGGCGACACCCGTAGCTCTGGTCCGTGGCGGGTTCGTATTTCCTAACTGGATGAAGCATATTTCTAATGGATGGTTGACCGTGAACTTATTTATGTGTAGTCTGTGTTTGATTGTTATGTTGTAAGTTGCGTATTTGGAGGGAATATTGAAGGGAGGTGTTGGTTGGTTTATGCCTGAGGCAAACCTTTTCGATGAGGAAGTAGGTCTTGTGCAATTTCATATTTCCCCTGACTTTTGTATTGTGAGGCTGGAAATAGTGAGTGTGTACAAACGTATGAGAAATCATTAGATCTGCTCGAGCCATCCCACTCCAGAAATATCCAAAATCTGAGCTCACGTTGTTACTGGTAAGGTAATTCTAGACAGTACAGAAGAGTGTTTTAGTTGTCAACCGAGTTGTGTTTCAATGGGTACAACTAGATAAATTCACCTTAATTAACAATCCCTTGTCGACTTGAAGAGCTAGCTACTGCGCTAACTCGACGCCCTTGTTTACCTAATAGTTTCATTACATGTCAAGATCACGTGATGTCACGCCTGTGTGTACCACCAATGCTATGCTAACATCAAACATTTCATGAACATGCAACTTATAACGCACTAGATAGAGGTAAGTCTACAAGCAATCATCGACTTCCATCCCTAGGATTGAAAAGGATCCAAGCTGGCTCTTTCACTTTGAGAGTCTAGATGTTAAAACTGCCCTATGCTACACCTACCGCAGGTCGTAACGTTACAACGGGCATCTTGCTCGGGAATAGAATTGACTTACTCCGATTCCAGATCAATCTCCGTTCAACAACTTCCTTAGAACATCTAGGATCTCGATCGCATCTAGTTGGTTACCATCAGGTGCGGGCGGCGGTTCCTTCGATGATCCTACGGTAAAGATCTGCCGCCCGCACCAGTTTCCCTGACACACGGGACGTTACCACGCGACCTGTTCATTTTCTGGAGTTGGTGTGAGTGCTTGCATACGATCAATTGGATTAGAGTCTGTGCAAATGAAGTTCTTTATCTTTCTGGGCTTCCTGATTGCGATCTGGCTTGCTCCATTTCTTATCTATGACAAAAGAGGTTGCACCAGGTCACCACACTCCCTTGCAACAACCTCACGTTCTAGATGGGCACGGGAGTTGAAGCTAGTCCTAAATCTTTAAAAAATTTCAACTTGAGTTGACACTGTCCGTGTGAACCAAACGTATGATAGAAGGGTTGTATTTTCAATGGACTACCATGAATTCGAAGGTGTGGATTGTGGATTCTGAAGAAAGGAAATTACCAGAGCTTCTTTTGGGTCTATACCCTCATTTTAATGCTTCTGTATAGGAGTTTCGCATGATACTCTGTGATCATGGGAGTAGTTCGCGATGAAACCTTCCCATTGAGCGCTTCACATGGTTCGTTTCTTGCAACGAGTCATCTTTCAACTTCGCTCGGATTGGGAAAAGATATTCAGTCATTCTGAGCCTCGGAATTCTTGTATAAGTACCTTCTTGTTGTACCTTCTTGTTGCCTTTAAAATCTGCTCTCAGGTAAGAGCTGCACACTCTCTAGATCTACTCTCACGCTCCTTACATCATGACCTCCATCAGATCATTATGCGTCTTTGGCGCTTTGCTTGCCACTGTCCCAACTACTCTGGCAGGCTATAGCTCTTCGTCATACAATAATATCGCTCTTTACTGGGGTATGTTTCTTTTTGGTGAGGTTCTAGCTTTTCTCACATCATGAAGGACAAAATTCTATGAACCTTGTTACTTCCGCAGGAGGCCAGGATCGCTTGTCTGTTTACTGTGCCAGTAAGTATTAACTTGTGCTCCGGTAAATTGTTTTCTAAAGAGCAATAGATACCAATGTGAATGTAAAATCATACCCTATTAATAGCAACGGATCCCGTTCACATCTAACGGCTTTCAGATCATTCCACTCTCATTCATCGTTAGCTTGAAGAATCCCGAAATCAACCTTGCAAATCAACAAGATGGATGCGCTACGATTGCAGGCTCAAAGCTATTGTATTGCGCTCAGGTTGAGTAAGTAAAGTCTCATTGGCCATCCCAATACCATCTAACTGTTTTCCAGAGCAGATATCGCAACATGCCAAAAGACATATGGGAAAACAATTCTGATGTCAATTGGTGGCGCCACTTACACCGAAGGTGGCTTCGATAGCTCTGCTGCTGCAATCGCTGGAGCAAATACTATCTGGAAAACCTTCGGCCCACCCACGGGTGACTCAACTCCTCGCCCATTTGGCAAATCCGCAGTCGATGGCTTCGATTTCGACTATGAAGCTACTGTTAACAATATGATTCCGTTCGGTAATGAACTACGCCGTCTGATGGATGCAGACAAAGCTTCCACAGGGAAGACCTGGCTCTTGACTGCAGCTCCACAATGCGAGTTCCCTGATAGAGCGAATGGCGCTATGCTCGATGGTCAGGTATTCTTCGATATCATCTTCATCCAATTCTACAATAACTGGTGTGGTGTTAACAATTTCAACAATCCTAATGCATGGAACTATCCCGTCTGGCATAATTGGGCGAAAACCGCTTCACTCAACAAGAACGTGAAGCTTATGATCGGCGTTCCGGGAGGACCAGGCGCCGCAAATGCCGGATCATACGTTGACGCTGCTGGGCTCGCTCCCATCATCCAGTATGGCAAGGGATTTGATACTTTTGCGGGAGTCATGATGTGGGATGCTAGTCGAGTGTGGCAGAATCCAGGTTTCTTGAATCAGGTGGCGAGTAACCTTGGTCTACCTCCTACTACAACCTTGACTCCGGTTACTACTACGACGAAGTCGGGCTCTACACCTACTGGGGGGACCATCCCTCAATGGGGCCAGTGTGGTGGTGATGACTGGGCTGGAACTGGAACGTGTGCGGCTCCGTACACATGCGTGGGAAACCAGTGGTGGATGCAATGCCAGTAGCTCACCAGCAAGTGGAAATAAGAGAGGTTTTCTCTGTGGATCTGAACAAAAAAGCTGGATCCGGGAGGAGGCAGGTTCATAAGTTTTTTAAACCTTCATTTCTATTCTACTGTATATACTTTGGGTTTGGGTTGTTGATTTGGGAAGTCAGATTCGGTACAGTACATAGTCATTCGCTAGTGTTCATCTATCATAGATGACTGAGTATATAAACCACACTCGTTTTACAACAACGATTCTTTTCTCAAAACTAGCCATGAAAAATCGAGACAAGTGATACATTGTGAGCATCACATCACTTCCAAACTTTAAGTTGAAGAATGCATGAAACATGCTATAGAATGGGCCAGACGAGAGGGAAAGGTTTCTTGCGGTAATCAGTTTGGCATGTAAAACCTGAGAAAAGAGTCAAAGCTCTAAATATTATTGACCGGAACCTTCAATTGTTTATTTTCGCAAAGAAAGAAGGAGGGAGGATGCTATCATGAATATCGAAATTTTGGATATTCTTGATCTTATTGGAGTTGTTATAGAACTGCACTGGTTTAGGCAGCTGCCGGACGGACGTCTAACCAGGTTGTCTGTAGATGCGTGACTAAATTCTACAGCCGATTGGAAGCTCTTAAACTTCTGGGAATATCATGTGCCGCAGGGGAATAAGTTTGAGTCTGGAAATTTCAATAGTTCCAAGTGTCCACTGGTTTCTCATTTACCCTCTTGATTTCTTGTTCACTTGCCTGCGCTTGCCTCGGCATGACTGTGGTGGAGGTTTTCCCTTCGCTCTTTTGTACGAAAGTGTAACAACTGTTATCTCCAGTATCTCCAGTATCTCAATGTATCTCCATGATCCCCTCACCCCGCACGTTGAGTGGAGCCAGTTCGGCGCAAGGTGCCAAGAATGGGCTTTTCACCCGCATTATGAAGTAATGCTTATTTTACACAGCGGTCATGATTGGAGTAAACAATTCCGATGGGAATTCTACTATGGGATTGTTCATCTTTCCAGTGTTCTAGTTGAATCCTCAAACTTGTAACGTAGAGTGCCTGGACCGAGATACACATATCTGTCTTGAAAACCATGATTTTGTAGCGATTTTGTGGTACGAACAGCAAGGCAGAGGGATAGCTAAAAGCTCTTCGCACAATACTTCACGATATAAGCTTGTAAAACTTGTGTACATAGGGGAGGGTTTGTTTAAAGACATGCCGGGGCTCCTCCGCAATTTCTCTGAGTCTCCTGCACCGAGTCCCATGTACATCCGCGCACTCTCAGCTTGCCTCCTCCTTTAAACTCGACGTCACTTGAAGTCTACCTTTCCCGAAGTTCCGAGGTGGCCACATAAGCCCCTGATAATGTACCATCTGTGTCATTACACCTTGTTCCTTTACTGATTTACTTTCAGAGCCAGATAATCAGCAAAATCAAGACTACAGGTATCAGAGAGTGATTGCCATTTCTCTAACCTCATGCCTGAATCGAGCGAGTACAGTCCAGCATGTCGAACTCACACATTGAAAATTCTCATGGCCACAATGGAAGTGCTGTCCGGCGGCTACAGACTAATGATATGGAAATTGGTGTGACAGAAGCTGCTCAGAGACACGCTCAGAGACATGTTGTTCCACCCAAGCCAGTATCTCAGCGAAAGATTGACTTTGAGCACTCACGACCAAGATGGATGAGAGAGATGGCAGCTGAAGCACTGGGAGTTTTCTTTTACGTGTAAGAAGACTGCTACAAGTCTTCCCTGCTAGAACTAAATATGATCTAGGTATCCTGGGATTGCATCGCAGGCATCATTCTTCCTCAACGGAACCGAGCCGGTACGAACGGCAAAGTCTCTCCTTTTCAACTGACCAAAACCGTGATAAAATACTGATGTGACGGTTCTAGATTTTTGGGTCTCTCTTTCAGATCGGTTGGGCATACGCTATCGGCATCGCGTTTGCTATCATAACCTGTGGAGCAACATCGGGAGGCCATTTCAATCCCGCTATTACGATATGTTTCGCGATATGGCAAGGCTTTCCGTGGAAAAAAGTACCTCATTACATCTTTGCTCAAATTTTCGGTGCCTTCATGGCCGGCCTGCTGCTTGTAGGCCAATATCATCCTCAATTAATGGAACTCGCCGCAGAACTAAGAGCGAAGGGCGTGAGCCCAAACTCTCTGGGCGGTCCAGGATCAGTGCTGTGCTCTTTCCCAGGCCCCGCCCAGACCAACTATGGATACCTATTCTTCATCGAGTTCTTTGTCGATTCGTTCATCGTAAGCAGTTTAAGCAGTATAAATGAATGATCCCGTACAACTACTGACAGGAACAGGGGATTGTTATCTGGTCAGTCCTAGACCCTGCAAATCCATTCGTTTCTCCTGTATCTGCGCCATGGACAATTGGTCTGGCCTATGCCAATATGGTGTGGGGATTCGCGAGTGTGACAAGTACGTATTAGACTGCATTAATGTGATCTGCTTCGGTACTGTCGAAGAGTTTCTATGATAGGGATGCATCCATATTGATCTGATATTGATATGATATTCATTAAATAACTTAATATAGTCTCAACAAATTTAGCTCGTGATCTTGGTACCCGTATTGTTGCTGCCATTTTCTTTGGTGGAGATGCTTTCGGCCGCTATGCGCCAATTGTAAGTCCATCTTAATGACCAACTTTGAGGGACAAAAAACCAACTTACTTCATTAAAGGCTATCTTTGTGAACATACCAGCAACGCTATTTTCTACTGCTGTATATGAGCTTCTCTTGAGAGACAGCATTGCAATCATAGGGAAGGGGCACATACCCATGAAGATGGCGGTGATGGCCTCATGCGCCATTTGACCAAAGTTGGTACTATTGAGCAGGGAGTGAGTAACACTTTGAGAGATCAAGATTCCAACGGATATGCTTCCCGTAACAATCACAAGCTTGAGTCTGCTGTGTGAGGATATCCAATTTGAAGAGGTGGTGCCTCAGGAAAACACCTTTAGAATGGAAATCTATAGTATGAAATACTACATGCAAAAACGCAGATTAAACTTGAACTATTTTCCAAACATGTTTTAGAATCGGAGCATCTATATGCATCACCCTGGTATGTAGAAAATGCAAACTGAAATTGAGAATCACGTGTGATATCTCGGTTAACCTTTTCAAGCCCCCTGAATAGGGTCATGTGATATCATTCTCATTAAGCACAGCACTCTTGGTGTTGTCGAATCCTTGCTCTTATAACGCCGATATGAAACACACAACGCGCTAGGAAAATATTTGGAAACGAGTTTCTGGCCAGGAATCTGATCGTGTAGAACTCGTCCTGATACTAAGTTTGGTTTGTGTATTTTTCCCAGGTGTTGTTTTGGTTTCGGGGTGGATGATATTCCATGAACAAATATACCAAATACTTTGGATTTCATCCCGAAATTTTGAATGAAGTGACGAATTCGTTGCTGTGATTGTTATAATTGAAAAATTTCAACCTTACCAAGCAAGGAAAGTGTAGGTATGTGTGAGGAGGACAAAAGTTCTCATGCATTTAAGTTCAGTGATGGATGCAGAAGTGAGAAGTGAGAATCGGAATTTGTTTCCGAGTCATAACATAACACCTTCATTAACATTACATAGTAGCTATACTTCACCATCATTCGTCGTTTTTAACATACTCTCTCGTCAAAACCTTGATCACTGACTCACAATTATCGTAGCCATAGGACCGTTTCAAGATCAAGCATATCATGTCACCTCTGAGACATGTCCCCTATACAAGTTCCTTTCAATGTTCGATCCAAAAAGGAAGATTATGTCATGATGGTTTAGAGAAAAACAACAACACAAATTTACCACTGGCCAAGCTAGATTGCAGAACAAGTTACTTTTGAGGAGTGAAATTATTGGAGAGTCATAGATTTCATGCTCTTTCCTCCGACCATGCCATTTTGGCTCGGGTTCTCGTCCGAGAAATTTGCTTCATTAGTAGAGTGAATAATCAGCCACCATAAGATTAGCTTATAGCTCCCCAGAAAAAACACCAAACGCGCTAGAGCAGAATAAATATGAGGTTAGCTTTCATCTAAACATCAGCCCTCAACGGCACTTAAGTGAATAGCGAAGCAACATGAAATCGTTGACTAGGTCGCGTGGCATCTTGTATCTTTTGAACCACTTGTCTAAGGTTCAGGTGCCCTGGAACCTTTACTTTGCTTTATGGGCTCAAGATAACATGAAAAGAACCCTTGAAAGTTTAGGATGCAGCTTGTAAGTTTCAGTAGAATAAACGTTGATAGCGAAAGGTGAATTGATAACAGTTGTTTACTAAACAAGAAGACAATATTTTAATCTTCCTGCATGATTTTGGGCGTGAATTAATTAGGAATATGTGGAACAGCAGATTGATGAAAGACTTTTTATAGAATTCCTCTAAATTGCAAAATCTTTTAGAATCATGAGTCTGTGCCATGGAGAATTGCCTGCGCTTTGAGAGCATGAGAGTGCAAAAAAGAAACCAAAGAACTTCGTCTTATAAGATTCACTATCCAAAAACTGTTAACATTATCGTATCTAAAGAGTTACTGTATCTGAAAGAGATGGCTTTCTTGTTTTAGTGAGTTTCCAAGGCGAGACCCATATATACACACAGTTTTGACTTAGTCGCCCCAGCAACTATTACTGCTATAATATTAAACAGCCCAGACCCAACTCTGTATTGAAGTTTCTCGTTATTGTTTCACACCTACCGCTGTAAGGGTTGTCCCATTCCTCCGTATGTAATCATCTTGATGACCTGGTAATCTCCAACTCCATATTTGCTTCCTTCTCTTCCAAACCCACTTTCCTTCACTCCTCCGAATGGTGCAGCAGGATCACTGATCAACCCAGTGTTAACACCAACCATACCTACTTCCAAGGCCTCCGCTACCCGATAAATCCTCTGCAAGTCTCTCGAGAAGAAGTATCCAGCCAAGCCGACCTCAGACGAGTTAGCAAGTTTGACAACTTCCTCTTCGGTCTCGAACTTAAAAAGACCTGCAACAGGACCGAAGGTTTCTTCGCTAGCGAGTTGCATGTCTGCAGTCATGCCGGTCATGACTGTAGGTTGGAAGAAGTTGGACCCGAGTTCGGGAATCTTTTGTCCACCTTGGATGACCTTAGCACCTTTCTTCTCGGCGTCTCGGACATGGTCGTCGACCTTTGATATAGCTCGATCATGGATCAAGGGCCCATGGGTAACACCCTCCTCATATCCATATCCGACTTTAAAATCATTGACTTTTGCAGCTAACTTTTGTGCGAATGAATCATAGATACCTGATTGGACAAGGATTCGATTCGCGCATACACACGTCTGGCCCGAAGAACGGAACTTGCTAGCAACAGCACCTGCTACGGCTATATCAACATCGGCATCGTCGAAAACAATAAACGGTGCGTTTCCACCGAGTTCGAACGATAGCTTTTTCAGTGTCGATGAGCTTTGCTTCATAAGAAGCTTGCCTACACCAGTTGAACCTGTAAAGGACACCTTCTTGATAATCGGTGAAGTTGTGAGGAGGTTCCCTATTTCAGGGGTATTCTCCAAAGCGCTAATTATATTAACAACCCCCTTAGGAATACCTGCACGATTCCCAAGTTCGGCTATCGCGAGAGAGGTAAATGGTGTTTCGCCAGGAGATTTCGCAACAACGGTGCAGCCTGCAGCAAGCGCTGGACCAATTTTCCGAGTAATCATAGCTGCTGGGAAATTCCAAGGAGTAATGAGTCCACAGACACCAATGGGCTCCCTAATTGTGGCAATACGGTTTCCGGGAATCGTAGCAGGAATTGTGTCGCCATATTGCCTCGGAGCTTCCTCACTGAACCACTCAAAGAAGTTTGCTGCATATGTGACCTCTCCCTTCGCATCTGCCAGAGGCTTTCCATTCTCCCAAGTTATAAGCGTCGCGAGATCGTCCGCATTTTCCATCTGCCAGATAAGTCAGTAACCGGTCCAGTGAACCCAAACTGTATGCCACAACCTACCATTAAGTCGTACCACTTCCGCAACATCTTCGCCCGTTCACGGCCAGTGGTCGTTTTGAAAGCCGGGAAAGCAGCATATGCGGCATCGATCGCTTTTTGGGTATCTGTTGAATCGAATTCTGGAGCTGTGCTTATCACCTTGCCTGAAGAAGGGTCTGTCGAGTTTTGTATTAGTAGGCTCGATAATCAGGGAGGGAAATTCATACCAGTTACTTCAAACGTCTTCCCCGATTGAGCACCAACCCATTCGCCATTAACATATGCCACATTAGTCTTCAGTAAAGAAGGGTCCTTAAGCTTCGGTACTGTATGGGGCATGCCGGAATAATGTCGTACAGCTGGCAAAGTAGATGTTTGGAAGCGAGATCGTAAACCAAGTCTCGTAACCGTAGCTGTTGATTTGACGATTGAGTTCATGATCAAGACCCGAAGAGGCGAACGGAAAACTAAAGACTTATACTACCGCAGATAAAGTAGCATTGAAGTATAAGTATTGTCATCCCTTCGAAAAAAAATGCCTGGCGATTGGAGATAAGGAAGCCGATGACGGATACAAACAGAAGCTTTGGAGGGGGATTTGCGGCTAGGCAAAAAAGGGCATATGTAGCCGAGGTCTTGGCATTTACCTCGCATACAACCTGTTGTAGTTCATGATAGTACCCCCGGTATATTGTTAAGCAAAACTGAAGGAAGAGAGCTTCAGATGGCATCTATGGCATGGATAATGGATGGATCTTGTTCTTTCCAGGTAAATATATTTCTCTCTAGTTCTCATTCAAACAATCAGTGAGACCGTACCTTACCAGACCACAGCCTGATAGGGCTATCACAGCCTACCAGTCAGCTCAGCTTCACCATCATTATGATACTGAATCTCACGGTGTCCATAATTCCCTGGCTTTTGAGTAACACGTCTCTTCCGTATCACTGAAATTGACACACCTCTCTTTTCCAGAGGCAAGAAAACCTCAGCTTTAACGATTGCATTTGGGAAAGAGCGGGAGAAAATTGCGATTTTTTTCTACTCCTCCAAAGTTACATTCTCCAAACATGAAAACTTTTCGAGAAAAGTCGCTAAGTCTGATAATGTATTATGTTCTGACAATAGCTCTGTGGATAGTAAGTTGTCCCAAAGCTGCACTGAACTAGATGAGAAGTAGCCGCAATTCTTCAGACTTGCATTTCGTACCTCTTATCTCGTAGCTTTCGCGACTGGGCGAGATGAGTTGCACCTCTCCTCTTGTGGCATGCTTTCAGATATCTCCCTTTGGAGGTATTGTAGTTGCGACTCGTTCATGGTTGAGCTGACACCTGTATGCTTCTGAGGTATTGGCTGGACCATATTCTCCATTCCAAAATTCAATAAAATTAGTCACGTATCGTCAACCAAGGAGAAAATCTCCACTGACTTTGATGTGACGGACAAGGGAACATAGTATTGCGTTGCCCTCTGTATACCTTTGTCAATTCACGGTATAGGAAGACCAAATATATCCAAGACGTAAGTTAAGATATAGTATTCGTGCAGGCATGAAAATATTCTAATTTGTGAGAGCTGTTGAAAACCGGCGGTGTTTTCCAGAACCTGAGGAGACAGGTTGGAGTGTTGGTCATGGCAGCATTTCTTCAATTGGCTTTAAGATCATGTTGAGGATCTTGATGGGTAATTTGACGAAAGAAGACTGTTCCTCTCCATATGAAAACCCCTCTGCAATCACACGTAGTGCTAGATCTGCTGCCCTGCTGCTTGCTGCCATCCTTCGTATCTACACTTGGTCGTTTTGACATCAGGGATATCAGGAGTGGGAAAATAGGAACATGTTCAGGGGGAAAACCTTATAGACTAGTGCCAGAATGAAAAACCTTGACAGAGTAAACACAAGGATGCATACAGAAGAGACAAGTCGCATCATGTACTCTCAACACATGCAACCTATAGTTGAGTAGGCATCTCTTCATCTAGCCATGGCTTCTATGCCACAATCCCGCCTAAAGTATATTGTGATACAATTTAAACTTATTCGCGGATGGGGCTGAAGGTTAGTGAATCTCCTGGATAAAATCAGTTGGATCTCTCAAAGATATGGTCGATTTCCCCTATGGGTCTTTGGTAAATAAGAATCTCACTGAAGCCTCGCAGTCAAGAAGTTCATATAGGCTTCTTTGGAGCATGTACTATAATCGTTCAACAGGACAGAATCTATGGATATATCTAAACTAGCCTTGTTCTCTTGACCTAATACTCGAAAGTTCTGTGTTTTCACTTCTTAAACCCGCATTATTTAAGGTGTTATCGAGAATACTGAATCGGCCAGGTTTGGCATTCGCAGAATAGTTACTAGAGACATAGTTGTTGGGGTCGGTGCCGGTTCCCTCTATGTCTCGACTGCCGAATAGATTCGGAAAGAAGCGAGAAAGCAACGGCCGGAGAGTACTGATGGAGCCGCATATAATTCCAACATTTATCTCAACGGTAGACCATGTGGCTGCACCAGTTCCATCCCACGTTAGATCGGTACTCGTCTCGAACTGGTAGAGCAAGTGAAGTCGGATGATTGAGGCAACGCAAGCACTTTGATAAGTCACAATGCATTAGCCCATGATTCGTGAAATAAAAGCGCAAAAGAAGGCCTCCGGACTTACATTCCACCCAGAGATATAATGGCTATCAATATGAACTTCTGTCTCCTCTGCATTTGAAGGTCTTTCAATATTAAGATTGGGAAGGAGAGGATCAAAAAATCGTTGCCGATATTAATCCAGGCGTTGGCGAAATATAGAGCGAATTTGTTTACGCACTTCCCGCCTGGAATCATCGGATTCCAGAAGAATGCTACTGGGTGGCATTGAAAGAAACCGGCAAGAAGGGTTTCGATCCCATAAGCAATAACAAAGATTATCAATGCCCAGATCGCCTTGCGTACTCCGGGTTTGACCGAAATGCGAAGATATTGTAGAAGAATGGATAACTTGGTGATGGTAAGACCAAGGTTGTAGACTATAATGCTGGCAAAAAGTGACTAAAACATGTTAGAGGATAGCTACGAGGTACTCTAAGTTTGATCTCACCTTGAAATGACTCTCAAGCAACGATTTATCAACTGCAGCAATATGTCTGCCCAAACCGTAGCGTAATTCTATGAGGGTGTGAGCAATGTGCCGTTCTGACTCTGGCAGTTTTTTACATACCATAGAAAATTGTAATTGTGATCCCTATGGACAAGATCTGAGTTGGAGGTTAATATCAACGTCTCTGAGATGAAATCGAAACACACCATGGCGAATGTGATGCATGCATCCTCCCGGGATGGATTTTTGAGGACGAAAAAGCGAGTGAAGAGACGAAGGATAACGGTCACCAGCGCCAAAATAGGGAAGACGATGACAATGGCCAGCACCTGACCGACCATCGACTCTTCCAAGTCTACTTGAGCCATACTTTGATAGTGATTTGAGGATTCCCTCTAAAACCATCTCTCTTCTCTTACCTGGTCTGGTTCAAGTATATGTAACCATCACGTCGAGATCTCGAACCGGGGTATCAATAAATCAGATGTAACAACAGAACCATGAACAAAAGTCGTCACTAGGGTGCCAATGTTGGACGGAACTGAATCCTGGGAAATGGGTTTCCGGGGTGCGTCATGTTATGTTTCTTGTTGAGCCATTGAGAAACGGGCTTTGACAAGAGACAGCCTAGCTCGGATCGTTCCGATCTTCTTGTGCCAAGTATGGCCCCATGAGCTAAAATAGGGGATACAGCAGACTTCTTCGAACTACTTGTATAGTGCCATTACAGCTCAAAAGCTCAAATGCTAAGATACTGTCCAATCAATCTCCATGAACATCATATGTACCGAACCCAATGCTATCGAGAGACATCTTTTCCCTTTAAACTTCTACGTGGAGTCAAGTCTCAATCGACAAGATATCGATATTGGGTATTTATATTATTGCTCGTTGGTTCCTGATCTCACACCAACAATGTTATTTTGTTGGTTTGTTTACCCGAAAACCCCCAATGTCAGACATCGAAGGATATTGCAAAGAAAGAGAGATATATTAATCTTCTTGTTGGTCCTACAGAGCACTGTATCTTATTATCTTTTCTCGAGGCGCTAAATCCCACACAGGCACTTCCAAGCACCGCTCGGGGTATGACACCTTCGAGCAGTTACATGTTATCCTAGTGGCTTGTCAACCCTGAATGGTTTGCCGCTATGATTTTCCCGGAGTGGAGTAAATAACGGTTGATTTCTCCCTGGGTCACTCTCCGCTTGTCCGTCTCCTGTCAGCGGGAAAGTTGGAGCTGCCTGACCACAGATGAGCCCAAACCGGTCCGATGGTGTTGTCAAAACTTGACATTACACCCCGCCTCGCCCGCTTTGACTGTCTCGATTCGTCAACTGCTCCGGATGGACGAGTAAAGCCAATCAAATACAGTATCCGTGAAAATAATTAGAACAAGCATAATATTCTAGAATGAGTAGCTCATCCCTTTTCCCGAGAGGTATTGAGCGACAATTTCTCTAAGAAACGCCAGTCATTATCTGGACACTTCTCTTGCGTCTGATGTGATTTACGTCAACCAGTTAGTATGGAGAATTCTTTTGGCCTCGATATTTCTGAGGTAGGAACTCAAGAATTGCAACTCGGAGCTTCAAGGGGTGGCATTGAATACACTTGAGCAGACTGATCTTCGCTTCATGAAATGTGTGAGCTTTCTTCGTTCATACCTCAATCTGTCCGTCCATAGGGGTTCAATCTGTTTTGTGCATTTTATATATTAATAGGTACTGTTTCTTTTGGTGGGTTATAGAATAATATTTGAGATTCACCAATAGACATAACTTTATATATACTTTTGCTCATGACCGTAGTTGTGGATCACCAAATGAATGCCTGTCCTCATTTAGACATGTTTCTGCTCAAAACAGTTAGCGTGCCTATAATAATACTAGAGACTAGCATCCTTTGCCGATATCCGTAACATAGTGCATCACAGAGGCTCTGACAGCTACCCCATTGTTACATTGCATACTAATTTCGTATAGCGATAATTCCCCAAAACCAGGATCTTCTTTCATCCATACAGAAAGTCCTGTGGGGAAACTAGCTCGGGTCGCTAATCCTTATCCTGTTCCCACGTGTGCCACCAGTAATAGCAGCAGGTAGATGCAAGGTTTGGTTTTGGACGTCCTTCATAGGCAGCAAACCCGCGGTTATTCGATGCATATTACACAGTAACAAAGTAAGATTTCGGGGTCAACATCATAAGAGAAACATGGTTCAATGCATTGTTGATGTTTTGTAGTTTGAACGGTCTCCTATCCTAGCTGATGATATTTCAATGACTGTTCTAACTATTATTACCAGACAATTGCTTGGCTTGAGATTAACTTTTTTTCAGGTTCCCAAAAATCCTACAGGAATCACTAATAATAATGTCCCCAATTCTTCGGGTGAAATGTGGACGGCGACTTGGGGCAAATATTTGTTGCCGAGGCATACACACCAGTCCACTATCTATATGTACCTAAAATATAAGGTGTTTCGAGACACAACCTTTCTGTGGCTCAGTCAGCCATTTTTTAAAGAGTTAGTTAGTTACAGTATCAGCCGAGAGAGCAGCCATTTTCCCAAAGCCAAGAGATGGGCTTAATGTGATGAGCGCCACTGGATTCTCTTATTATTCTTATGTACAGTACATACAGACTTACGGTGGGTACCGGCGATATTTTAGCTTGCCATTTCTTACAGGATCCACCTGTAGCAGTCAGCCTTGAAGTTTAACCATATTTTATTGTCAAGCAGTACTAGTTTCTTTTGACTTGTGGACTTTCTGGAAGGTACTTCCCTGTAACAAGAAAATCTTACGTTTTACTTTAGCGAATTTTGGGAATGGGAATACACGGCTGACACTGACAAATGCGCCGAAAAAGCCGTCGACGGGCTCGTGTAATATATCTTGTAAAACCATAGGAATGAACGTCAGTCAGTTTTAATTCAAGTATGTGCTCTACCGATGCAAGATAGGTTTCGAAACGCCGTTCCCAGAAATACCGCATGGCATATATGTACGTTATCAGTTATGAAACTTGGGGGGTAGGTTTGGATAAAGCCGTTGTAAATATCACTCTTGATTAATTGAAAATTTCCAAGATGGTGGGGCCATATCACAGGCCGAGACGTCCGAAACGACTTTATATATGCACATCTCGGTTCGTTACGCGAGCATAGATATATCTATGTTGCAACTTGTAGTTGAATTGCGAAATCAATACCTTCGTCCTCTAATGTATTGAACTCCTGCTTGATATGAATAGACTCGCTAGGCTTCAAAACTTATGAGTCTTGGGGTAAGGGTTTGTGAGACATATGCTGGAGCGCGCTAGCGAGGGGAAATGGGAGTGTTGAGGTTAAACCTGCTGTAGAAGCTCAATATAGCGTCTCTTAAAATGAAATGTTAATACTATCAAGCATTTAGAGATATTTATGCATAGTGGATTCACGAAAGGGATATGTGTTCACCAAGGATTGAGGAATATAATATAGCGAGTCCAATGTGCTCGCATGACAGGAACAATCAGCTCATCTTTCACAGCCTGAAGCTATTCGCCTTTTTGGACAACCTTCAGGAGAGAAAGCCGACACTCAATTTCGATTTATACAGAACCTCGTAAGTTATTTGCTGTATGCACCTACCTGCGTTCTTGATTCACCCTCCGTGCAATTGAGCCTATCGTACTTTCAATGACCCGAGTTAGTCAAGAGAGGAGAGTACGAGCATATTTACATAAGCGTTTTTATTGGACTACTACTCTTGTCTTTCAATGGAGCCATTGTGCAAGTATTGTTTAACGAGGTAGCAAAACTTGGAACTTCTTCTCAAACCTTGGCTTTCAGACCACAGACTCCCGCAAATCCAGAAGGTGTACTGTGTGCTGTACTTCCTGCACACTACTTCCTGTGCGATACCTTGTTAAGTTTCAGCTTGCTCACCTTCTTGAATCGTTCACCGCTCACCATATCATCTCAACTTAGATTACAACTTCTAGATTTTTGGAGTCTTGGACACTTAGAAGTTACTTTTTGAATTTTTAACTAAAATGAACATAGTAATTTGCCAATCCTAGGGAAGGTTATAAGCTGTGAGATCGTTAGTAAGAATAGATAGTAAGTACATATTCTTTTCTAGCTTTTAAAAGTTGTAAGTGATGGGCCATGGATTAAACTCTCGGCGGTCTCAAAGGTATGATAACCAGGTATTCTTTCCAGATTTGATGCTTTACTACACGCGAAGATTCGCCCATTTTGACCAAGAAATGGATGTGCAATTTACCATAGACTGTAACCACTGGTGTATAATCTAAGGCTTATTGCCTTTAATAACACTTGCTTACGATGACATATTCCTAACTAACTCTCCCTTACTACTTAACAGTAATGCAGGTTTAAAATGTCTAAAAATCGACAATAGGAACCAAGTCAACAATACTACACTATAGTATGTATATCTTCTAATTGCTCAGTTTATCAATAGTCCAAATATGTCTCAGTCCAACCACGTGACACGTTACTTTTCTCTTGATTAGTGAACATTAGTCACCTCAACAATTCATTCTCAAGAACTTCAAACCGAGAACTGCTACTAAGGGTCCCACAAAAGCGCATTGTGCATCGTGAGAATATGTTCGGAAAGCGAACAGCGGCATCAAAAGCATGTATTCCCTGTCGGGACCGGAAGAGAAAGTGTGACAAGACAACCCCAAGCTGCTCGCTTTGTTATCGGTAACTCTACATACCTTTCATCCCCAATCATCAAATTCTCAGGCTTAATAACTAACTTATTGAAAGGCTTGGGAGGATATGTACATACGCGCCTGTTTCGCCATCCCCTTCCAGAACCTCAAGTGAAATTGGGACGAACACTCTTTGGGACGACCTGAGCTTCAAACTACCGGGAAGTGTTCGCCCAGATATACATCGTGAAGTCACGGATCAGCTCTCAAAGTTTGTGGGTGACGTGTCTGATGTTCGTGCTGTTGCAAAAATTTACTTTAATGGCATACATTCATGGCTTCCCGTTGTCCCCGAGAGCCAGTTTTACGAGTGCTTGCCTTCTATTTTCATTTCACCCAAAGCGGACCAGAGTCTGTTATGTCTGAGCATGGCCCTTATCAATTTGTTCCCGACGTCTGAAGATGGATATTCTGATGAAGGGAAGTTCAATACTCTCTACACATTGCTCAAAATCGTGATCGCACGCTTAGAAGCAGCGGATATAAATTCGATTGAGGTGGTCCAAGGGAGACTTCTTGTGACATTATTTGAAGTCGGACATGGCATTAATGGAGCGTATATTTCGATAGCTGCACTTGCGAGAGCGGCAGCTGCTATTGGGATTAATGAGACAGTGAATGCACCAGTTTCGCCGAAATGCGAGGAACAACTGAGGGTTTGGTGGGGAATTGTCATGTTAGATCGGTAACTATACCTTTCCCATTTTTTACTAAGACAGAGGGCTGAAAAAGTAGCTTTTTTACTCTTGCAAGAGGGTCTGATCTAATTTGTGCTACTGATGGTCTTGGATCACCTAGACATCTTCCTCGGGATGGGAACGTCTGGGACCAGAAAGTAAGCATACTACTTAATGTGAATACTTATTGCAAAACCTAATTAAAACCTACCAGATCATTGACTCTTTGGCTCCATTACCGATGTCAACACCCTCCAGCGTCCGCGTCGGTCCTTTTGCTCGGCAAGCACAAGTCTCCCACCTCACTAACCTCCTCCTAAACCACCTCCGTTCTACCACCTCCTCAGATTTCGACATGGAAGAATCCGACCAGCTAGCACGTACTCTCCTTTCTTTCTCGCTGCTCTTTCCGGAGGAAACGCCTCAGCCATGGCCGCGATATTGTGGCGCCATTGGAATGTGCTATTCGTACTTCACCCATCTCCTACCTTTTCCTTTCCACCCCTGAGCTCAAAGTGGCAGTCAAACGCAAACAAGAACATATGAACTGATTGCTTCAAAAGGTCGTTAATGACACTTCACAATTCCCGCCCCCCTTCAGTACTCTCCACCGAATTCCTTGACATGACATTACGCGGTATAGGTTACGTATGTACGAAATTCAACTTGAGAATCAGACAAGTAGATGTTGCATCCGTATCACCATTTCCAGCGCACGGTTTGTATCTTGCGGCAGTGACTCAAAACCGGATATGGAGGGAGACAGGAAATCGGAAGTCAAAGGAGGAGAGAGATGAGTTGGTGGGTATGTTGGGATTCATTGCAAGGAGATGGGGAAGTGCTGGTGAGTTTCTTGTTCTGGGTGGCCATATGTCCTTAGGATTTTTGTTAGCTAACAAGATACGACGAATAGCTAAATATTTGAAGATGTTGGAACAGGAGACTGGTGATTTGGGTCAGTGCACAAATCGCCTTCAGAGAGACGAGACCATGAATGAGGAGACGGTATCATCGCCTTAATATTTAATACACATAATTATCTACCTTTCAAGAAGCTATGGCCCTTGAAGGTATCCACTTGCAATGCATGTCTCCTAAGCAAAACGAAACTTTGTATCGATATTAATTTATTCAGGAATGACAAAACTTATATACTTTCGATACTCTTTTCAAGGCTAGACTAATGACAAGTTCTCCGGACAAGTACTGAAGCACTGTAAATCTGAATGATAGCTCAGCTTTCTATTCATAATACTAAATTCAACCTTCTCCGTCCGTCAACGACCAACCTCCAGTTCATCCTCCTCTTCCCCCTCTCACCACCCCACCAAGCATTAAATTGGCGGGATCCCAATTGTCTTCGAAATTAAAATTCCCTTCAGTTCCCAAGAGCTACGGCTCACTTCGTACTTAAAACCCTCACGATCATTTGAAAGAAGGTTTTGGCTCACGTAGATGCCCCCTCCCCCAACCTCTTCCCTTCGGCCGCAAGGGTTAACTACATAGGGCTTATAATCCCCCGGCCCCTGGTTTACTTTGCAAAACAAATTCCTCGTCTCGGGGATCCCGCCTTACTCAAGGTATTGACATCAGGTTATTCCGGCGGTTACGTGCATGGGATAGGATTTGGTTGGATGGTTGGCTGCTTGTTGTGGTTGGTTAGTTGTAGTGGAGTCAGTTGTACTGCTCAATACAGTCAGTAGTCGGTACGAGCCTTGGGCGGTGGCTGGGAGGTGAGGGCGATGATCTGCGTGGTGCAGAACAACAGGTAAGCAGCTTCATTTCCTGGAGATGAAGGGGAAAAGAAGATCCATCATTTGATCTAAGGGAAAGTGGAGAGACGCTAAGTGGACTTGTTCTGGTGAGAGTGTTGGCAAGGAGGGGTTAATATTGGTTCGAGCATTTCCTAGCCTCTAAAAACTGGATGATCCTTTGGGTGGAAAGGAAAAGGAAGGAAATGAAGGGAAAAGAAAAGCAGCAAGTACTGATGAGAGAGGGCGGTTTATTTCTCGAGGGAAGAATGGTGCGAGGTAATGGGGTGGAGTATGTGCAGCAAGAAGGGGGATGGATAATTCTCACCATACCTTCATCGATAATGACCGCTTGAAAATATCGACACTGAGACATTAGACACTGGAAATAAAAAGAAACTGGAAACTGATTCTTGGATTAAGTATACATTTTTTAACATATCCTAGAGTTATCTGGGAAAAATGGGTTTTAAAACCCTCTACACACAAACGCCTGCCCACTACCTTTACCAGGAACAAGACCAAAACCAACCCACTCCCTCAACCAGTCGCTTTGTAAATGTCCGTAAACCGTGACCGATACCATCCTATATTCCCCTATGTTCCCAAAATAATAAAGTAACAAAATAATAAAACTAACTTTACGCCTCATCAAACCGACAAACGTCCCGGAACTCCGGGTACTTAAGAGCAAATGGCAACTTCATACTCATGTTTTTTAAATTGCCGAGATGTTTATCCATCTTCTGACTGACCATAATCTGCCCGTCCTCGAATACCAACGCTTGCATGGGATCATAGGGAAAGTTAACAGACAAGTTGCTCGCGTAATCGCTTTGAAACTCCACGTTATCGTACCGATCTTGGTTCTCAATAACTTTGTTGCGGAACAAGGGCCAGGGAGGCAAATCCATCCAAGCTGGGTGGGCTACTGATAATTGGTTTGGACAAGGAGCCTGCCAATCATGCAAGGCTTTGAAGGTGGTGTAATCTGGTGATATTTGCCACTGAATGAATCGGTACATGCACATGAATGATGCAAGCTTCTCGGGGATCAGAGCGAAGCCGCGGTTGGAGAGTACGGCGGCGTACCGTGCCATCACCTCAGTGAGATTTGAAGGTGGTTTCCTGGCAGGCTCTTGTTGATTGAAGAGGATATTGACAGAAGGGAACCTGAAATTGTTAGTGTGGTTCATTCAAAGACGGTGGGCAAGTACGTACTCGGGGCCAATCAATTTCTCGCCAGTTACGTCGGAGGTGATGTGAAGATGGCGTTGAGAGTTAATGACCGAGAACATCAACTGGTCTACCAATGTTACTGGGGCTTTTAGTTTCGTTGAAATCTGCCAGGCATAAATAGATGGTTGTTGTTGCCAGCATGTTGTGTTTGTAAATGTAGGTGTGTTGACGACCTGGCGAGCAGTTAGCATTTATGTACAGCGGCGGTTAGAGATGAGAACGTGCTTTAGATATGGACTTACTTCCGAAAACCCCGCAGGATTCAGGTCTGCGAATCGAGAGGGTTGGGAAAGGGCGGGGTGGAAAGGCGCCCATGTGGCAGAGGGTTGTTTCTGGTAGTCTTGTTGGCCATTGGCGCCAAATACCATAGGATCATTCCAGATAGGGATGGCTGTTGGTGTACACATTTGTTGCGGGTCTTCATTGTCGTTATAATTTTCCGGATCTTGAGGTGGGAATACTTGATTATCGACTGGATATGCTCCATTCGGAGCATCACGGTTTGACATTCGGGGAGGCCTTGACATAGAGCCGTCGGATCCTCTGTGTGTCCATGAAGGGCCTCGCTGGTCGGTATCTGGAATCCATTCCAAGGACACCTCCTGTGGTAATAAGAGCTCCTGGGAGATCTGGGCTGGCGAAGTCTTCGTTGTTTGTGTGCGGGCGAGTTGTGTTCGAAGCCTCTCGACCTCATCCTCTAGCTCCTCGTTCCTCCGGATTATCCTCTCCACACTACTGGACCGACCACCATCTTCAAGCTCCCGGACCTTTCTTTCTAAATTCTCAATATGCTCCTTGGTTCGTTGTCTTATATTACGTTGTGCCTCGCGATCGTTTGCGCGCTTGCGTGCCAATTGGGCCTTGCTGAGGTGTGTTACTGATCGTTTGCCTCCGCGTGCACCTGCAGAACATTAGTATTGTAGCCATCGCAACATAGAGGGTGCAGCGCGCGCTCGGTAAGTGGTACTAGCCCTTCTTTCTCGGCTGCTCTGCTTCAACTTCGTCCACGGCAGGACTGTGTGAGCTGCGAACACTCACACCTTCTCGGCTGGATGTTGTGCTGGCCATGTTGTGTTAAGTGACGATGAGAGTGTAGAGAGCCGTTGGGACGCAATCAGTTGCGGTGAACTTGGTTCTGGGTGGGCCGTGCAATGTCTATAAGGTTGATATACCCACTCGGAGCCGGTGTTCGGTAGTTTCCTTCTTCCTACAGCAAGTTGAAAACTTCGTCTGCGGGGCGCGAGGTGGATATGGAGTGTAATGGAAGCTTGAACGAGGATGAGTGGATATTGGTGCTAGAATCGGCGACGTAGATATATTGGGATTGTTCTCAAGGGTACTTCCCGGATGCACTTGTCTTTGACATGATGCCCAAATCCAAAACGGATGCCAACATGCACTCTATATATCAACAATATCACCACTCTGAGCAGCTAATGACGGGCACCCGCCAAATGCTTGTAAGGGTCGCAGATTCCCACGAGCGTCACCTCCCCTCTGTGCCGATGGATGGATGCTCTGATGATAGTAGTTAGTCTAGCTGATGTCTTTTAGTAAGTAGCAACGGTGCTAGCTAGGGCCAGGCATCGGGGTGGTGCACATCTGCGGCCGGCTGCTGGGTCTTGTTGGTTTCGGGGCCGGATGGGTCGGTATCATTGGTGCAGCGCGCAAATAGAGTTTTGCTGGAATTGGGACCCTGGTGAAGCTCATCGAGATGCTGAGGGCCGATGCTTGTCCAGCTTGTGGACGAGTGGACCATGCTACTGGCCGACAGAAGCGGCCAAGTGTGTTGCACTGCCAGTGAG
>Ga0247734_1000769_pt1 | contig 26623 bp, 29 predicted proteins | sample UWRJL103311B2_FD_180933 | JGI IMG/M metagenome (GOLD analysis project Ga0247734, IMG submission 180933) | Plant litter microbial communities from Arlington Agricultural Research Station in Wisconsin, United States - UWRJ-L103-311B-2 | ecosystem: Environmental > Terrestrial > Plant litter >...
GGTGGCATAAATGTGGTAGTAGCAGGTCGTGTTGGTGCTTGTGGCTGATAACCGCCCGGTTGTTGGTAACCACCAGGCTGGGGACGTGCTGAACTTCGACCTCCCGCAAATGACTGTGTCTGCACTGGTTTGGTGGCTACTCTGGATGCTAACTTGACACGGTTGCGGGCAACCTCAGCTGCAGGGTACTGGTTGGGTAAAAGATCCAGGTATCTAGCAGCGATTGACAAATGACCATGAGCGGCCACGATATCTGCATACTCGGTGTACTTGTCATACAGAGGCGCAAGCTTCCAGCCAGATGTCAAATTTTTCTCAGAATCTTGAAATTTTGTTACATTGCGGAAGATTGTAACCTTTTCAATGAAGTTTTGAAGTGATCGAGCGTGAACGGAGAAGGTTGAGTCACCGCTGAGATTCTCAATGCCGATTTTCTCGCTCTCCTGAAGTTCATCGATCCAGATGGTAATGACCTTCTCAAGTTTTGAACCGACTAAGTAACAAAATGAGGCATCCTTTGCTGAGCCTGCCTCCATAATCCGGTCTCCGAGGGCTTCGCAGAGATCCGGAAATTCAGTTGGATCTGCGTAAGTGCATAAAGTGGCCATTGACTCTTTCCAGTTCGAAAGATCTGCATTGTATACAACGTCCCATAGATTTTTTCCAATAACAGAGCTCAAGAGGCGAAGGTAATTAGGACCCTGGGCCTTTCGTGAGAGGTAAGCAGTTTGTGCTTTTTCGAACAAATCTTTACCACCACAATTAGCGATAATGAATGCATCTGCAATTCGATCCTCTTTGATACATATATTCATGGCCTTCTCAAATTGACCTAACATTAGAGCTTTGGAGATCTGCTTCTCTGCAGCAGAATCAGAATCAGCAAATAGATGAAACGGATTGTCGGTCTTCGTTCCCTTTGTTGCAGCTATAGATGACAAGAAGTCATCAGAATCTACACCATCGGCGAAAATAGTAGACAGTCGACTGTTCTTGGCAGCAGTCACCCCATTTGTAGGAGCAACTACATCATCTGACCTGTCTTCCAGGTTAAGGTTAGAGAGCTCGTCTCCACCATCCTCCAGATCAGAGAATCCCAGATACTCCTTGACTCGTTCACGAGGTTTCTCGGCGATCAAAGTCTCAATAACCTGCCAATCAGCTTTCTCTTCATCAGTCTTAGCATCAGAAACATGAGCCTCGCAAATGCTGCTAATATCTCCAGAGATCAAAGCCTTTTCAAAGGTCTCAGTTGCAGTTCCAACGTCCGAATCAACCGAGAATTGAGAGATTTGGATTTTTGAGGATCTTGGCTTCCCTCCTGCCACCAATCCAAAGCTCACGACCTTTCCACCAAATCCGAAAGAAACACCGGCAGGTCTCTCGAGCCATTTTGGGGCTTTTTTCAAGGAGAAGGACGCCTGCTGTGGTTGGGTCTGGGCTTTGGTAAAAAAATCCTCTTCATTCACTAAACCAGCAGAGGCTTGAGAGGCTTTAGGGTTCGTATTTTGTAGCGTTTGAATAGAGATTTTGCCATCGAAGGAGGCCGTGGCCGAAAGAGATGGATTGTGGGGATTAAACCTGACCTGGAAAGTCCAATTGGTAACCTCAGGAAATTCTCCTAGTTGTTCACCCGTTTGTGGATTCCATACTAAAGTTCTATTGTCCTTGCCGCAAGACAACAACAGATCACTATCTTGCTCACACCAAGATAGAGAGAGTATTCCTTGATCATGTCCTTGCAATGTCCGCTCTGGAGCGTTCGAATTCCTCAAGTCCCATAAAAGTATGACGGGGCTAGAGTCATCCGGAGTGGCTGTCAACAGCTTCGTTGCGTTATTGGGGTCCCAGGCAATGGCACCAACAGCTTTGCGGTTATTGTTTAAGGTAAGAGATGCCTTCTTGGTTTTCAAGTCCCATACAGTTACAAAACCACCGCTTCCTCCGGTTGCCAAAATATGGGGAACCTTCCTATTCCAAGCTACACATTCAAGATCGTCTGATCTTGCGGCGGCCGTGCCCAGCCTATAGGGGTTTTCGATGTCATCGATGTTGTGAATAAATAGTTCACCCTTTGCGCCAGCGGTTGCGAGAATTTGTGGTTTCAGTGGATTGAACTGTAAAGACTTGATTGCGCCAGTGTGGCTAGTAGTTCGTGATATTAATGCATCTTTATCTCCATTTAAGAGTTTCTGTGCATCCCACAAGTCTAAGGATCCATTCTCAAGTGCTCCTGCGATTATGCCCCGCGGATGATCCGCACTTGCAGGCGCCCAAGCAATATCATGGAATCTGGAATCAAGACTTATTAGTTCTGAGCCTGGTAACACTGTGGTATGAGTACAAACCTCGAGTCGGTGCTAATACTATGTTTTGGCTGGAGCTCAACACCTTGTTCGTTGTCTAGACTCAGGTCCCAAAGCTCCAACTTTGTCTCGTCAGAGAAGTCTGCATCCACAGCACCAGCTCTTGTTCCTGTCACTACCAGAGGCGCATCTGATCCAGGAGAAAATGCAAAGGTAGCAGTCCGTGGGATCTCCCTTAACCGTACCATCTTGCTGTCGTTGAGTCTCTAGGGTGCGTTTGCTTCAGGGAGGAATGCTGTATTTCGTTTTACGGAAAAGTAAGATAGTGGGCTAAAAAGAAAGGAAGTTCGTTACGCAGACGCAATTGAGATTAATGTGCAAGAAAAAGAACAGTTGTTTTTGAAGTCTAAAAAAGGAACTGCTGTCATGATGAGCGGCCACATTTCCAAGCTCAGCCTCAGGCTACTGTGGCACGTGATTTTGAAATGTTAGATCCATTGTGACAATATCTTTCCAAAAAATTTGATAAACAAACACGCGCTCCAAATTGAATTATCAGAATGTCAGAAACTCGGTGGAAAGCTACGATATTTGTCGGGGGTTTGGCTCCGATGGTCGATGCTGCAAGTCTTCAGGCTGCATTTTTACCGTTCGGAGAAATAGTGGACGTTTCTTTGCCGTAAGTCGTGACCTGTCGTTTTCTTTTTGGAAAGCATATTGACAAATAATAGTAAACCAGAAGGTCCCAACTCTACAGAGATTCATAGGGGCTTTGGCTATGTGGAATTCGAAGACCCCGAGGACGTCAAAGACGCTATTGACAATATGGATCAATCTGAGCTCTTTGGAAAGGTAATAAAAGTCAATCCAGCAAAGCCACCAAAGAACGCAAATGAAGGCCTAGGAAGCAAGACTGCATTATGGGAACAGGTACGTTTTCCTGCCTTTAAAATAACGATCCCTAGTGTCCCAGCCCCAAAGATTTGGTTATTAATAAATACCACAGGAAAGTTGGTTGGCCGAGAACGCTGTTAGTGAAGAGGATAAGATGGCAGCTGAGAGAGCAAAGTCTGGAGCAGACGACAAGCCTTATGATCCTATGGAAGGTCTGGAAGGTTTGGATGTTGCAGGACCAAAACCTGTATGAAAATGGAGTTATCTTATGGTACTAGGGAAAGAAGAGATGCATTGCTGGGGCGTTCGGGGGGCTTTTCGGGGGAGTCAACTGGATTGAGAAGGTAATAGTTATTGTGTGGAATAGTCCGAACATCTGATCTATGCATACAAGACAGCCAGCTATGTGACGCTTTCCAATATAGCCAAAATGGAGAGGCATTGTAGAGGCCAAGCAATTTGTCTCTAGTTGCGATTTACTCATAGATTTCAATACATTACAGTAATTCAGCAAGAGGTTCATGAATCGTACTGGTTTTAGTGGGATAGCCTATTGATGTTGGAAACCTCATATTCGGAAGGCTAGACCGCATATATTTTGTACAAATCCATCCGCCATTTCTCTTCCCCCGCAGTCAATAGACTACACATATTCCACCAAACTCCAATCTGATTCTCACATCCAAGTTGCACTCCCCGGCTCCACGAGTTCCCTAATGCTGTCTGTTCTGGCGAGTGAGACGCATTTGCTTGTCCATTAGCTTCGCACCGAGAGAGTATACACCAAATCCAAGAGCAACTGCTACAACAGCACCTGCATACTATTTAGTACTTCTGAACTGATTCCGAAGGGCAAACCGACATACCAATTGGAAGTAACTCAACGGGGATCTTTTTAAGGGTGCGTAGTCGTTGCGAAATGGTGTGAGCTGCAGAGAGCATATATCAGCAAATTGCTTTGGACCGGTCCCCAATTCATTTGAATCTGTCGTCTTATATCCCAGAATATGCCTCTTGGACTACGTACCACCTTGCTCCTCCTTCTGTAAACAATTCGTTAGCATCTCGTGGTGAACAGAAGCTCGCAGAGGGTTCGTACTGGCACTGGTCTCATCATCCGCGCTGTGGGGCGGACCATTCTAAGGGCTCTGGTTGCCTGCATTGTGATTGCTGTACTTGTGGGGGAAAGAGTCTGCGGTTCTGGTAATCGTGTTATTTATCGTTGTAAAAGAACAAAGACGTTGATCAGAAGTCGCTGCTCGGAGAAGATGGGGCTAGTGGGCTGCCGTAGCCGAAGCTCCCAGAACCTGTACAACAACATCAGTTCATTCCACTTCCAAATCGACTCCTCCCCAAGACCTCTCCACTCAACCTCTATCTACAATCGCAAACATGTCTGAATCTGATGATCGCGAGACCAAGCCCTTCAAGTTCGTGACTGGTAAGTCCTAGGCTTCAGCAGCTTGCCGTTCCGCAAAATGACCTGATTTGCTAACCTCTACGCAGCTGGTATTTATCCCCTCCAATACACCTCGAATTCAGTCAATTGATTGTTGCGATATAGGTTTTGACGCCCGCTTCCCGAATCAGAACCAGACCAAGCACTGCTGGCAAAATTACGTCGACTATCACAAGTGTATCACAGCCAAGGGCGAGGATTTTGCCCCATGCCGTCAAGTATACTGACCCTAATTGAGAGAGAGAAATACGTTTTGACGAATGTTCTAGTTCTTTTTGGCCTATAAGTCATTGTGCCCAAGCGCCTGGGTTGAGCGATGGAATGACCAGCGAGGTGAGTCAAGATTTTGCCCCATTGTGGAATAGAAGCTTATGTCGACATAGAGGCCGGAAATTTCCCAGCACGATTCGATCAATAGGGGGGTTGATTATGCGTAGAATAGATGCGAACGAGTATACTGGTGATGAAAGCAATGCGGAAGCTGTGTATCATACAAATTCATCCGCAGTACCTGATCTTATGATTTCTAAAAGATTTACTTGGATCATATCCATTTTCCTACCCTCCCAATGCAGCAATCAAGTGTGAGGCTAGATGATTATTTTGTATCATCACTACCTATACTGAAATTCCTGCTCTTAATCTGTCGTACCGCAACACAGAACCCAACAAAACTTGAGCACCATTCCCGCAGTCTTCTGGGCTGCAATACTCTGCAGGGTTGTGACTCACTCCATCTCGGCATGGTACGAAAATCCTGCAAGAAGCGTTAGTATTAATGACGCGACCGGATTTCTCAACTTACATAGATGTCGGGGCTCGTTTCGAAGTATTAACACTATCATGCCCAGCACCAGAAGTCATCCTCTGAACAAGTGTACCAGAGTTAGACCTGGGCAAATAATTTGCACTTGCCTCTACACATCTAACACAATCCTCATGGAACTTCACAGCCGGCGAATCGCTATCAAGCTGCCAATCCACTTCACATCCCCTCCCTTTCGTTCCTGCAATATTCAGATCTCCAACAACGTCCCCAACTGCAATCTTGGCAAACTCAGCCTGCAACACAGTCTCCAGCTTTAAAAGCTTTGAATCCTCCTTAGATCGTATATCCAGTGAAAACTGCACCCACCCCGGAACCGTGTTCGTCGATCCAGGCTTCAAAATCAAAATCCCAGTAGATGCCAAACATCCCAGCTCCGCAGCTCTATTATGACTATGTAAGATCAGTTTTGCGGCTGTAAGCATAGCATCCGATCGATTTTTAAAATCGGTAGTTCCTGTATGACAATCTTGTCCTCTGACAGTAATAGTATACCATTTGTAAGCTTGTACTCCTTCTACGGCACCTATCTTCCCCCCTGAAGCTTCGAGGATAGGCCCTTGCTCGATATGAAGTTCGAAATGTGCACCGATGGGATTTGCTTCATGGCTTGCTTCCAAAGCTCCAAGATAGCCTATTCTTTCAAGCTCTGATCTTTGGGTTGCGGTGCCGCTCCCGACTTCTTTGAGATCGTAAGCTTTCTGGAGAGGAATTATACCAGCCCACACTCCGGAGGATACCATAGAAATAGGGAAGCGTGCTCCTTCCTCTATTTAATATATTTTGTCGTTAGCTATCAGTTGTTGATATATGGCTCATAAATGTGGAAAAGGAATGTGCTATACTATGAAAAGAACATACCATTTGTCCAGTTTATACATCCTACATCGTATTCTGTTTCGATATTTCTATCTTTCAAAGTTTTCAACATCTCGATGCCAGCATGAACTCCTAGAATACCATCATATCGACCACCAGATGGCTACTTTAATCAGCCATGTTCCTCTTTCTCATTTATATCAAGCTCATACAAGCTTCGTAATACAAAGTTGGAGCTTACCTGAGTATCAAGATGCGAGCCAGCATAGGTTGGAGGACCAGACTTCTTTCCTGGTCTTGTGGCAAATATGTTACCTTGCAGCATTAGATTTAGTCCTTTGATGGAGAAGTTATGAAGAGAGACCCATTGCATCAATTTTCACTTTACACCCCAAGTCTTGAACAGTAGCAACAAACCAATCTCGTACACTCTTGTCTGTGTCGCTCAATGCTAAGCGACGCATTCCAATATCTGTAAGACCACTAAAAGGTTGTCAGAATTTAGTTAACACCTTTTAAGCCCAACTTTTTATGCTTGTAACTTAGTATTTGCAGAAGCTGAATTCCAGTTCGCTGCGGCGCATTGTATCACTTGATGAGGCAACAAGCCTAAGAGGAATCATCCACCTCTAAGCTCGTAGAATAAAACTCTCGTACAGAAAAAGAAGATTTTACGGTTCAATCATTAACCATAAACTTTTAATTTAACAAGCCGACAACTCCCCCGTTGCAGTTGAAAAGGAAGTTATGAACTCACTCTCCCCATCTCTCACCTGGTCCCCACTGACACGTCTCATGCAAATCATCCCACAACCTCCTACGATTCACTTTAACCTCCGCCAGCTCCTCCATAGTCATGTCTACGGTTCTTACTATTCTAGCTGCCGTTAGCGAGAATGCTCTCCGGCAATATAATTGTGGGTGTGAGATGGAGGAGGTGGCGGATCTGAGAATTGGGAAAATGGGGCGGAGGAGGGTGGAAGACATCTCTGGTGGATAGAACTGTATGGTAGAGGAAAAGGACTAGTATTCGATTGAAAGTTCCTTCAAAGTCAGATTGCAACTCTTACGTATGTATTCGATTACTGTCGCTTGAGGCGTGCTGCCATAGGTACAAGAGATGCAAAAGTGGGATTTATCGAAAGATGATAGGAAACTCAATGAGAGATCGCAATTATACTTAATTTTAGAAGGTATTTACAAAGCACCTGCTTTATTATTCCTCAGTGCTAAGTACATCTGGATGTCCGCGGTTTGAAAAGGCTTGATTAAGACACCAAGAAGAGTTATAGTGTTCGGATATTTCTCATATTTCTCATATAAACTAATCTGTCTAGCTATTCGTATTTTCTCAGTTTTGATATAGTGCTAAAAGTTTCGCATTTCCGTTCGTTCAGTAACGCCATGTGTAACCTCAAAACTCCATAATCTGTCAACGCTGGAAATCATATTTTATATATATTTTTACAGGAAAGGTTATGCCTTTGCTTTCCCCTTTCCCCTTGCTTTGGCTGGAGCTTTGGCTGGAGCCTTAGCTTTTCCTTTTCCCTTGCCTTTAGCAGCTACCGGAGGAGGAGTTGGTTCTCGTACTTCTTCCTCTTCCTCCTCGTCTTCCTCGTTTTCCTCGTTTTCCTCAACAATACCATCCATCTTTGCAGTCTCTTCTTCCTCGTCCTCTTCATCGCTACTCATGAATTCATCATCCTCATCGAATCCAAAGAACGACATAGCCTTAGGCTTAGCAGCTGTTTCTGAAGGGGGGGTAGTATCTTTCGAGCTCGTACCCTCCATGGCATCGTCCTCGCTATCAGAGCTGATTGTTCCCGAACCGCTAGCTTCCGATACTCGGAAAGAGCTATCCTTATAGTTCCCAGATCTCATAGCGGCAAGGACCGCATCTCTTGTGTTCTTGCTTGCCTCTTCCTTGTCCTCAACCCACTGCCCATCTACCTTTCCTTTAGTCCCTGATTTGATCTCCTCCCCACGACGATCCATATCTTCGATGACTTGTATGTATCTTGCTCGTCGCTCTTCCTTTATTTTCTTTTCCATCCCTGGCTTGATGGCATGATACTCAGCTAGAGCCTTAGCTTCTGCTACTGTTCTTAAACGCCGGCCATCCAAATTTCTGCTTGAGCCATTTTCTTCTCCTTGTCCGCGCTTACGCTTCGAGGACATACGCCCACCCGCTGCGCGTAGTTGTGACCCGAAACCTCCCTTACCACCACACAGCGGTAGAGAGAGTCTGAGTGAAAGAAAGGCATCCTGAGGGCTAGAGAGAAGGTCGGAGATAGTAGTAGATGATGTGCCCAGTATCTGCTTGTTGGAGATAGTAGTAAGAATGAGTCGATTGTTGTGTGCTGGCAGACGCTCGTAAAGGCGCTCCTGTAGTTCTGAGACTGTAGTGGTGGTGGGGAGAGGAAGGGAAAGTGTCGAGGGAAGGTTCAGACCTGGGAATGAGGTCAATAGAATGTTGACAGTTGGTGAAGCCATAATGGGAAGATTAATCCAGTAGAACCTTCAGGTATAAATAAAGTACAGAGAAATTCGTGTTTCTTATGTAGACTGGGTTGGACTGTACGGAGTAGTGCAGTATGGATCGCAAACCAATATAGGCAATCTTGGCAGTAATTGTCTAGGCCGCTGTGGCTGGGTATCTAATCACGTGCTTTCCTCAAGAGTCACCAGCCACTTCTTGGCTCGCTAAGCTTAATTTCCAGTCCACACTCAAAATTGTTAGATGTAAGTCGAGCATCTTGAATTTTGTCCTTGTCCAACACCTTCCAACCAAAACGACAAACCGCAAAAATGCTCATCCCAAAGGCAGACCGCAAGAAGATCCACGAGTACCTCTTCAGAGAGGGTGTTCTCGTGGCCAAGAAGGACTAGTAAGCTATTTCATTTCCAAAGTGATGGAGGGAGGAGGGGAGCAGTTACAATGGAAGGACTTCAAGGGAGAACTATATTAACTCTTACTCCAGCAACCTCCCAAAGCACAACGACATTGACACCAAGAACCTCTTTGTTGTCAAGGCCTGCCAATCTCTCACCTCCCGTGGATATGTCAAGACCCAATTCTCATGGCAATACTACTACTACACCCTCACCCCAGAGGGTCTCGACTACCTCCGCGAGTGGCTACATCTCCCCGCCGAGATTGTCCCAGCTACCCACATTAAGCAACAACGATCGCACGCACCTCCTCGTGGTATGATGGGTGGTGAGGGCGAGCGTGAGCGCAAGCCTTTCGGTGGACGTGGTGGACGTGGAGGTGGAGAGCGTGGTGACCGTGAGGGCGGTTACCGTCGCCGTGATGCCGGAGAGGGCAAGGAGGGTGCACCATCTGGAGAGTTTGCTCCTCAATTGTTAGTTCAAGTCGTACCTCTCTACACATGCAAATACTAATATCAATCTAGCCGTGGTGGTTTCGGACGTGGTGCTGGCCGTGGTGGAGCTCCTCCCGCTTCATAGATTCGGTAGAGCGACACGCTTGCTTTTGTATCCGACAGAAATATAACGTATACTTCAATGGTTGGGCTGGGTAGTAGCGCATCTAGTCGAGTGATAGAAATCGCCGGGGGTGAATTGGTCGTAGTGGGAAGTTGACACTTCGCAACTGTCAGATAGCAAACGAGCTTCTTCCAAGAGTTCCTTGACATTTCCTGATGTGAACGAAGATATTTCCCATAATCGCGCATACACCACCATCTGATTTTGTGATTCCGGCCACCGGAAAGTGCCCGATGATTGTAGTGTTTTCTTTTTTGCGGAACTGTGAGTAGGGAGACGTGGGATGGCTGACTCAAAATGGTTGAAAATTCCCAGAAAATGCCGCATCGTGCAAGGGTTCACTTTCCATCTGCTCTTACTCTTGGGTTCACTACACAATCACCTCTCTAGTCTGCAGAACCTAAAAATACTGATGTTGAAGGTTAGCTCTTTTCTTAACTAGCCATAACCAACATCCCGTATCTTGAAGAGACGAACCCTACTTCTCCGTGGATATCTAATCCTCATCCATTTCTCATAAGCTCGCCCCATCCAATTGGGCTTTGAGAGTCACATCGTAAGAATAGGCAAGACACATGACAACGGTCCCTACATGCGTTTGCATATGCGTTCTGCATTTTGCATTTTGCATTTACATTGGTAGCTTGTATTGGCTGCCCATATAGTCATCCAACTGAACTAGCTCTCCTGTGCTGCCAATCCCTTTCCTGTGTTTCACCCACGGCAATGCTTCCCCGGGTGGGCACTCCATTGCCATCCAACCACACACTTGCCAGTCCAGCCACGTAAAAAAAGAGTTTTAGTATCATGAGATACTGGGGTTTTAGCATCAGGAGATACCAACAAAAGTCCAAAGAGACGGGAACCGGCTTGGTGGGGGTGTAGTCATGACAGCACCAAGACCGTCCGAGAACCAAAGATGGTATGGATCGATAAGAAGCCACCCCCGTTGGCTCTTCCCCCGCACTTTTGACTTTCGTCCCCCTTCCCAACAAACAAACACTCTATAAACTCAGATCCATCCTTCAAGAAAGCTTCATATCCAATTCAATCCTCTTCCACCTCCACTCCCACTTCCTTGAACAACCCAGAATACCGTCATCATGGCAAACCTTCCAAAGGAAATGAAGGCTCTCCGGTAAGATAGATCATCAACATACCCCGCCCCCGCGTCATCCGGATTTCGAGCATTGAAGCTCAACAATGCATGAGAATGGTTAATTGCTTCTCTGGGAAGAAGGGCCATTCCCCAAGCCATTGACAAGAAGTTGAAGAACAGCATACCATCTGTTTTGGCTTGTCAGATCTGAATAGGTTCTCCCCATCGAATAAGGGTTTGGTTTGGGCTTCAGCTCTACCCCTCCTTTCACTGCTTGGTATCCCAGGAACCAGTTGTCAACTTCACCTCATAGAAGCAGAAGAATTTGTTTGGGACTTGCGTATTTCGGGTTTGAATGGCCTGGGACCTTGACTAATTCATTATTGCAGATACTCGAAGCCAGAAGAGTTCAGCGTCGTCACGGTTCCTTTACCCAGTAGGTCTTCCTCCCACGTCTATTTCCTATCTCGAGGGGTTAGCTATATAAATCTAGTACAATGCTTCAGCCATAACAATAGGAGAAGCAGAGATACCGGATATATCTCGAATTTCTTTCTGCAGAGCAACTGCTAATATCTACCCCTTCTAGAGGTCCGCGACAATGATGTTCTCATCAAGGTCAAGGCATGTGGTGTATGTGGTACAGACTTGCACATTCATGAGGGAGAATTCCTTGCAAAGGTATGTACTTGCTCATAAACATATATATAAACCTCTGGACACTCTCCACTTTTCTTTGCATCTCAATTGTGGGGGAATTCGCTCGCAACCTTGATGGCTGTCCGGCGATTATTCAGCCTATTCTCGCATACATACCTACGTACCTATCACGCTATGAAGAAGCTAACTTTTGTTCCTAGTTCCCACTTATTCCCGGTACGTTCATTCTAACCTGATGCTATTGTTTATTTCGACCTTTCATATTTGGGTATGACTGTACTTCTGAAAGGACGCTAGAGGCAAGGTCCTTAAGGATATTGACTTTTACATTTAATCTTGATGGAAGTACAGTAGCCAGATGTCATACAATCAGGATTGCACAAGAATCTTCTTTTATTTGGCAGGGAGTTACATCAATACTAACCATCCCTAGGACATGAGACAGTTGGTGTTGTTGCAGTGAGTTCAGTCAATGAATATCTATCCGACTGGATTACTGATTCTCCAACAGGCAATTGGAAAGGATGTCCAAGGCTTCAAGGTTGGTGAACGTGTTGTAGCTGAGTAAGTATTTTCTGGTTTAGCTCTCTTTCTTTCTAATCTTAGCTAAATAGCAACTCCGAACTCTGCAATGAGTGCTTCTACTGCCGCCGTGGTCAATTGCTCCTCTGTGAGAAGTTTGAGGCCCATGGAGTAACGATGGATGGAGGTTTTGCTGAGTACTGTGCCTATCCTGCTGGAAAAGTGTTCAAGATCCACAACCTTTCGGACGTCGATGCAACTCTGCTCGAACCAGCTTCTTGCGCTGCCCATGGTCTAGACAAGATTGCACCCAAGCTTGGTTCATCTGTTCTCATGTTTGGAGCTGGTCCAACTGGTCTCGTCTTATCTCAGATGCTTCGTCAAAATGGTGGTTGCAACGTCGTTGTCGCTGCCCCAGGAGGTCTCAAGATGGAACTGGCTAAGAAGCTCGGAGCTGGAGACTCATACGTTGAGCTTTCCCGAGAGAACCCAGAGGCTCAATTCCAGAAGATTAAAGAAGATCACCCATACGGCTTCGATATCGTTGTTGAGGCTACTGGATCTCCAAAGATTCTTGAGGATGCTATCAACTACGTCCGCCGTGGTGGAAAGTTAGTCGTCTATGGTGTCTACGCTGCATCCGCTCGTGTTTCTTGGTAAGTACAGATCAATAGCATGACCCAAACTTCATCGTATGCAGCAAATACACTAACCCTTTGTAGGCCACCATCCAAGATCTTTGGAGATGAAATCACCATTCTTGGCTCCTTTTCCGAGACATACATGTTCCGTAAGTAGCTCTCATATCCTGTCATATACCTAGAGAACTAACAAATATAGCCGCTGCGATCGATTATCTCGACTCCGGTAAGGTCAAGGTTGAGGGTATCGTCAACAAGACCTACAAGCTCGAGCAATGGGGCGAATGTCTCGAGGCTATGAAGAACAAGAGCGCTATCAAGGCTGCTATTGTCTTTGATTAGATCTTAGAACTCTCTGTAGATAGGTGAGTTAGCTAGATCGGACAAACAAAACTGCTGGCGAGCTAGAAAATAAGAATTAGACAACGATACATTGTAGCATAATTAAACTAAGTTGCTTCAATCCGTGCTTGAAAAAGATCTTTTGTTTGTGAAACTTCATATTAACCCCGCAAAGGGACTATATTTTCCCCGAATATCAATTTGTATTTTCATTTCCTCGTTTTAATTATCATCAAAATTTGATGACCCATTGTTGTAAATTGCCTTGCTTACCGATTGCAAGAATGAATTTAGTTGTTTTGTAAGTTTGATCAAAATTTGGCGAGCAGCGGCCTTGGTTAAATAATTTATTTGCCAACGAACGAGAGTATTAGATATTAGTTCTTCCTGAAAACACGTAACAAAATCATGCGTGAAGCTCTAACTTCACTTTCAAAAAGTAAGCTTACCACACTACTACATGGCAGAGCGGCTGGGCTCTAATGATATTTCCTTTCAGCAATACACAAAGTCATTGGGATGTGTAATTTGGTCTACACATCCCCCGGCCGCCATTTCAGAGAAAGAGCGCAGCAATTTCCCCTCTAGCTGCGGAACCTCTTTTTTTGGTCTTTGTCAATGGCTTCTTGCTAGACGACTGCTTCACTCTGAAGTAAATGGTGTTTGTTTAGGTTGGTGGTGGTTTTGTCCGTGGTTGAGAAGACGGCGAAACTTGCATGTAGTGTTATGAAGTGAAGTTGCCTGTGCTAAATCACATTGAAATATCACCCAAAACTCGGTAGCTACCAGGGAGTGAAAATGTTCAGAATCAAGAAGATTGGCCAGCTCAATTGTTTATACAAAGTTGAAAAAGCGTTTATTTAGTGGGAGAAATTAGGTTGAATGAATACTAGAAAAGTATTAAGAAAGCGCTCATTTACATATTTACCGAGAATATTATGTTAAAATGAAATTCTTTTGATATCAATAGAGTAAAAAGAATCAAAGAAGCAAGAGACTTGCTGAAATTGCTGTTAGGTAACACACTATCGGACTTCACGCATGTGCAGTCTGAATGGTAATAAGCGTCTGAATTTCATGGACTCTCTAGAGTTCATTTTAATAGCTACGTCTGGCTTAGGGAAGGGACGACTGAGTCCTATCACACACCCGGTTATGTCCATTAATGCTTTTAACTTCGTTGGAGGTTTCTTTAGAACTCACGCGGTTATTCTCTGGTTTGACTGCTGTTGCTAGCACCCAGGATATGGTATGAAAAATTGGGGGGTTCTTTTTACTACTATCACTCTATGATCCTGTCCTTGAATCTGCTAATGTTGCTAGTATTGCTTTTGATGATGTTTCTTGACTGAATAGTAATGGCGCATCCTAGGTAAACGACATGAATTTTGTCCGCAGCGTTCATGATATGTGCATTAAGAATAGTGTACCAATTGTTGGTATTCTATTAAGCAAGTTCGAAGCCTCTCATAGTTTGTATCAGGTCTCACGGACGTGGAACTATAATGGTGAAAAGTGTCTGGATCTTCTAAAAGGTTCAAGTGACTTCTTATCTAAAATATACTATCTTGCTAGAAGGAAAGTGTGTTGGACGTTGAGTCCTCACAGTTCGCCAACAAAAGAATTGACACCATTGTATGTATAAACAAGTCAATTTAAACACTACAAACCCATTACAACAAAGGCCTAGCAAATTCATAGATAAACGTCATGACTGACTGTTATTTATAATATAAATCTGATAGTAATACGACTATTCAATATATTAGCAGCTTCCTTTTTTAAGAATAAAAACTAAATGTTTACCTTCAAGTCTTAAAGCCCTCCTCCTTTGGTGTCTTGTTACAAGATGGTCCATCACACTGCTCCTTCAACATTATCAGCTTGTTTAGCATACTAAGGCAGACGCCCTTAGACAAGGGGCAGAAACAGAGATTAACAAACATACTAAAGAATGCATTGCCCTTGCCATCAGTTGTAATGGCCTTACCATTAGAAGGGAAGGCCTCTATTGTCAGCAAGGATGGGAGCTGCATCAGCAGGAGTCAAGTTAGCCGATTTGAATCAGAAAAGGAAGGGAAAATGAAAGATCTACTTTTTGGTTATTGTGGCATAGGAACAGGGGCAGTAACAGTAACATGACAAGATCAGCGGCTACCTGATAATCAAGAAATTTGCGAAGAAGAGAATTGCCTCCATTGGCACTAATGAAATATGTGCTGCCAATGAAGGTTCGCTTGAAGCGGTCGCTCGTAAGTGCAAGATTAAGACGATTTTATCTCTGAGAGAAAGTCAAGATCATTATTGTCACTGCGCACGAGAGGAGAAGATAATGGTGATATCTTGATCAACTTCGAGCGACCTATTATTGATGGTGATGACTTTGAGAGACTTAACGTTGGTGATCTTACGCTGATAGACCGATAGGTATAGTTGGAAAGGGGGCTCTGGATCAAGTCACGTTGTGCAACATAGGCGCAGATTATAAGATCTTGGAGACGGGAATTTCGGCTGAGATGTAATGTACTATGGAGGTGATTCTCTATCGTACTTTAACACTCATCACCTTTCTAATCGGGTTGAATAAAGACCGATAAAGTATAAAACAACTTGATAAAAAAAAAGATTGGGAAATATCAGGTCAATTAAAGATATTTGTAAAATATCAAGAGAGTAAAAATGCAACTTATTAGGATTGATATATTTCCTGGCCATGAATCACTGGAGTCACCTGAGATACCGTAAGGACTCAACGTCTCACGTTCCATCCAAACAAATATTACCACAGTATATTTAAGATAGGACCTCTTTAAGAGACGAATTCAGACACTTTTCTACTATTCAAGCTACGCTTTCGTGAGGCGTGATAGATACTATCAAGTTGTCTATACGTCCCGATTGGAACACCACATCAAAATCCGCATATGCTGGTGCAAGCGCAAGCAATAAACGTACGAAAGGGCACGCGGCGATTTATAAATTGTAGTAAAATTAGGATAGCTCTGCCTGTCCAATTGTTTAAAATGTATTCTTGGTATAGTCAGTACTAAACTATGTGGCGTGTACGTAAATCTTATATTTCAGCAAACAATCACTTGCATATACATCGAGCATATTGTTATAAGCAGAATCTGCCGTGTATCTAAGACTGTTTCAAATTTCAGTAAGGATTAAGAAGATCGGGCTAAAAGAAATACTTGAATTGTATAAAGAGAGTTAAAAACATTCAAGGTAGTAAAATAATCGGGTTAAACGAATTCTTGTAAAGCTTTAATTTTAATTTAAAAGTTTAAGGATATCAATGGATCGGGTTGAATAAATACTTATAAAACATTAAAAAGCTTTTACATTTGAATAAGGATAGAAATAGATCGGGTTGAATGAATACTTATAATATATTAAAGTGTTTTGAAACAAATAAGGATAGAAATGGATCGGGTTGAATGAGTGCTTATAAAATATTAAAAAGCGTTTGAAACCAGCGTTTAGAATCAAGGATATAAATAAACCGGCTTAAATGAAATAATCATATCCAGAGAGTAAATTTGATTAAGGAGTAATAAATATCGGGTTGAATGATTAATCGTAAAGTATTAAAACAGCGTTTATTTAAATAAAGATTAGAAAAGAGCGGGCTGAGGAAAACATTTATATTATGAACAGAGAAAACCAAAAAGATAACTTTTTCAAACAAGACTAAAAAATTGAGCTGAATGAAATGTTTAAACCATATAAAGAAAGGAATATTTTTTAAGATGCTAGTATAAAAAACTTGCATGATACAGTACCACATATTATTAAAGATCGTAAGAGCTTCTTATGTGTTTGAAAAAAAAAAAACAGTCAGAGGAAGATATGAAACATATATGATCTATTCAATATTAGCAGTGAATAGTTAAAATTTAGTTGGAAATTATAATGGGACTTCTAATATATACCTGCACAGGAAGCGCAATTGCACACACTTCTGCTATGTAGTTTCGCAATGGTAATCTGAATTGCCTGCATCAATACGAAAAGTAGCTGTACCTATTACACCTTGATCAGCTTATAAAACTCAAATGCAGATGGCATATATAAAAATTAGTCACAGATGCATCAAGAGGTTTTAATTTGCCCGTAAGCGAGAGAGTGTTTTGAAACAAGGTCTTTTAGGATTTATACCGTATGTAGCATTTTTATGACCTGGTGATATGTACATTGCAATAATAGCACCCGCAGTAAAGAAGCACAACGCCACGAGCCCACCAATGAAAAGTTAGGAGTTCAGCAATGCTAGAATATCGCCGAGAGATGGGGTTTTTTTCAGAATCCACTTTTAGACTTTTGATAGTTGAATGGTGCCCTTATGAAAGATCCAGAAATAGAGAGTTTACAGTCGTCCAATGCAGCAATCGAGAGAGACCGAGTCATTCTGCTTATGCAGCTGCCTCTGGGGTTGAAGCCTCAACGTCCAGTGCCTTCTTCTCAGGCATAGAAGCGATCTCTTGTTCTTTCTTAGCAAACAGTGCCTTCTCCTCTTCGGTCATGTTTGGTAGTAGATCAAGCTCTTTGCCGAGCTTGATGCTGCGGTGGAATGTACTGATGATGGAATCGGCATCATCTACAGCAATAGGTCTGATATCAGCAAGAGCTTTGATCTTAGCTGTGCACACCTTGTACTCTGCATCCGTCATCTCAATGTTCAATTGTGCTGCTCTTGATTTGATGGCGTTCCATCCCGTTAAGCGAGAAGCAAAGTGGACGTATCTTGACATCCCGAAATCCGCAGGATTGATAATCTCATAAGTCGACGGATTGTTTAGAATAGCTTTGGCATGTATGCCCGCTTTATGTGTAAATGCGCAAAAGCCAGTGACTAAATACAGTTAGAATACTCTCAAGAAGGATAGAAGTTGACTTACTATAGTTGTTGAAAGGTATGTTGACTTCCACGGCTTGGGCGACGAGATCTTCGATTTCTTTGAGCTTATGAAGCTTATACTTACCCATCACGTAGTCCCTATCGGCGACAATCATGCGTGCCATAAGACCTCCAAGGGGAGTGATACCGTTTCGTTCACCAATGCCTAACACTGATGTATCGATGTGGGTGGCTCCGGCTTCCAGAGCGCAGTATGCGTTGGCAATTGCACATCCGGTATCATTATGGAAATGCGTCTCAATGTCGCAGCTTACGACACCTCGTAGAGTTCGAATCAGATCATAAACTTGTCGTGGGTTGGCGCATCCGACGGTGTCAGCAATACCGACACGGTTTACACCAATTTTGTCAACCGTGGAGTAAATTGACAAAAGGTCAACGAGATTCGACCGAAAAGAGTCCTCACTAGAGAATCTAATTTCGATATTGTGAGATTTAACATAATTGATAACTTCGATTGCAGTGTTGGTGATGTAGGTCATGTCTTTGCCATGGGAGTGTTCCATAAGATATGACGAAGTACCGATAACGACATCACTATAAAATCATCAGCCAATACACATATATAATTAAACACAAAACTTACACTCCATCAACCCCAGTCTTAACTGCGATTCTTGCATCGTCCATATGACACCGGATGTGGGTGAGGATCTAGCCGAGTCAGCTCTCATCCAAATTCGCGATATTGTACCACCAACCTTAGCCTTCAGTCCCAACTTGCAAATTGTCTCGCAATCAATTCTCGATTGCTCGGATGCCGCTGGCGAAGTCAATTCAATCTTTATCAAATTATATCAGCATGTTTCCTTTCATGTATATGCATCCAATATAACCTACGTAGTCCACACCAAAATCGTCCAAAGCCTTGGCAATCTCAATCTTCTTTGGAAGATCGAAGAAGGCATTGGCAAATTGTTCACCCTCACGTAATGTGCTCTCAATGATCTGGAATCTAGATACATTGCTCAAGAAGTCCCCCGTAGTCTGGTATGGATTCGATCGGTGGGGGTGGGGATTAGATCTGCTGGGAATGGCGGTGAATCCGGGGTGAGCTGTAACTAAGTTATTAGCATTGATTCTTCTAGATATAGTCGAAGAACATACAGGTTGAGTTATTGGTGTCGTTGGTACCGTTTGTACCATTGGAGGTGTTGTTTATGTGGCCATTGCCATTGGCAGCAGGCTCAGGTTCGCAGGAGGGACACATTTTGGTGGAGGGGTTGAAGCAAGAGGGGCGGGGTTTTATATTGAGTTTTTTAAGAGAGAATGGTTTATGAAGGAGGAAGTGGGTATGTATTTATGTATTTCAGAGTATGACACACTTCCAGAATCGAGGAGGTGTCAGCCTTATATTTGTGGTATTTGAAGTTGAGTATGACTCGAATGGAAGACGAAGTGGGAATCAGAAAAAAGACAAAGAAAGCTGGAGTTTTAGGAGGGTCCTGGTACTGTAGTATGCAACCCACAGCGGGGGACGCATAAGCGATAATTTGCTGCCGGTTATCGGGGGGGAAACCTTGTCAATAGAAGAAAAAAGTGTGGCAAAAGTAGATAAATAAGTGGAATTAACCAAGTCCTAAGCGTAAGGGGGTGGTTAGAGGAAATATAAGGGTTGATCTAGGAAAATATAACTACCGCATGATAAATTTCAGATGTCTTAGTTGGCTTGATGTTTAAAAGCAGCCAATCCCGCTGCTTCAGTTAAGAGAAGTAATGAACTAATAAGGCTTTAGGCCTTAGACTCTACGCCAAAGGTCTTCCAAATGCGCAAGATATAAAACTGAAGTTTTGCTTCATTCACTGTCTTCCTTTCAGCTGCACAAGGTAAATTGAACAGGAGATCAAGCTTGTATTTATGAGGTCGACGACATCCTATCCGCAGTTCTCCGCAAAACAAAATCATTTTGTTCTTCTTTTGCTATTGTTGGACGTTGCTGGGCATTTGGAACTTAAGCGAGGGCGAAAAGGGGGAACAACGTCATAGGAAGTAAAACTGCCAGCCCAAACTGAAACATGGAGGGTACAAAAATAAAGGTCCGCATTTTCCAGACTCTGTATGTAGGTGATATTTTCTGAATTTCTATTGCGATAACAACTTTAATAACCTTCCTTCCTTGTCTTCAGTTTCGTATCATTTGCTTTTGGAGGTAGTCATCAAGGAGCACTTTAGCCCTCTCATGGCTGGACTCAGAAGGTGGAAGGCTTTGTGGAATCCTGCGTCTTAAGGCGACTCCAATTAGGAGGCTATATTTATAAATTAAAAAAAGTCAAGCTAGGCGAAATTGTCTGGCATTGAGCCCCTCCAGTCGCCTTTGAGAAATCAAAGTCCTTATTACCACCTAGAGGACTTGGGCAAAGAACTTTGTATATACATTATCTTTTCGGACTTCAACGAGGCGATATGAAACACCTGTGGTGAACATGTTGAAGTAACAATATTAAACTTGCAAGCTTTTCTTATTACAACCCGAAATTATCGTCGTGGTATAACAATATAGCATGGAACTGCAATGTTGTCAACGTTAGTCAGTGGTGCCGAATGTCATCGTGTTTCCATTCATGTAATTATCCCAACTACACCGAAAGGCACTTGACTTGACGAAGGTAAGAGTCTGGAAAGAAGGGCGCAGGTTTTGTATCTTTTGCAAGCCTAGGTATCCTTACAAATGGTGGCATGATTCGGTTCTTAGGAGTTTGAAGGGAAAAAAAATATACGGCGAGACCAAGGCAGAAACTTAGGCATAAATTTACCTCAGGACCCCAAGATGGCGAAATCAAATTTACGTTACAACCGCACTACCCTTAGAAAACCCAGCCATTTTCCAGAAGTGCTTCGTGTGTGGCCTTCCCTTCAACAAAAACTAGGAGGACGAATGACTCGATAAATGGAAGTGGAACCACGGAAAGAACTCAAGAGGAAATGCAGAGCGGCATGGTATGTGAATACAGACATTATTATACATGGTATCTTTGAAACAACCCCCCAAAAGTAGCCTTACATGGAGGAGGTAAACCTCACAGATCTTGCCTGTGCCTTGACTTTCTTATCATGTCCCTTCATCGACTTCCTCGGTCTTCCCTTCAAGTTCTTCTCACCCGGTTTGAATCGTACATTTAACCATGCATTAAGCGGTTGTCTAATCCCAATGAATTTACCCTCAGGAGAGAATATTTCCACTGAGGGCCATTGAGAATCAAATTCCCCTTCGCCTCCATTTTGCATTTCACCAGGCCGTTTCCGGATTTGGGCGACCAGCTCTACCCATCCACAGCCCGCAATCAGAATATCGGCTGACATGACTCTATATGGGAGGCGGTCAACGTGGATGTTCGCAGCATCACGAGCGGTTATCGGGCCAGCTCGCTGTTTGGTAACATCCCACTTCAAGTGGAATGTTCCTGCCGAAGCAATTTTCTGCCCTGTCCCTGGTAGTGCGATGTTCTCAACAGTGGTTTGTCTTGTTTCCGTCTGAATGCCAATTGCTTTGTCAGTTGAAGTCAAATGCGCTTCAAGTGGATTAAATGCATATGCTAGAAATATGACATCTGGTGTTGTGGGTGTGATGCGAATAAATCCACCAAGGAGGAGTGACTGGCCAGGTTTAATGACCTTCTGTTCCGGGCGAATACGAGATTGCATAATTATAGAGGAACGATGTTCAGGCTGAACATGGAGCTCCAAGTCACCTCTTGAAAGACCTGGAAGATCGATCAGTTCTCCCTTCCCGTTACCGTAGGGGATCCGGATTGGTGAGGCGGTCGTTCCAGGAAGAGAAGAGATGAGAGGCATTGTAGGATAATCAGTTTCGACTTGTGCCGGAGGCAAGAGAGAGAATGTGTCAAGATAATCCGAATCTTCGAGATGGTCAACATTAGCTTGAGTTTCGCTACTAGAAACATCATCTTCCAATGACTTCTTGGCATCCGTAAGAAACTGTTCGTGCTCTTCTTCAACATCCGGCATCTTTTCAGCGAAATCGACTTCAGGTGTGTCCAAAGCTATAGGCTTAATAGGCTTCCCGATGCCGCTGTTTTCACCACATCTTCCTTTGGGGAAAACCTCTTGGAAAAGCTGACTCTTTCCAACATTGACTTTCCCAACCATCCAACCACCACCTCCTCGTTTCCAAATATCTTCTTTTAATTCTCTAGTCCACCATGCCCGCTTTGCACTCACACATCTGATATTTCCTAAGCGAGCATCTGCAAAGTCTCTTCCTAGCGCGGTACGCAATACCGTGCGTAGATATGGCATCATAGCATCAACTTGTTCTTTCTTAGGCGCTAGTAAATCAGACCGTGTGATGATGAAGCTGATTTCTGTTTTTTTGCCATGGTAATATCTCCCTGACTTTGATCGTCGGTTCAATGACCGCTGAGTCATATTTAAAAGTTTATGTATCCCGGGCACTAAAGACATGGGGAAATCTGCTGCATCAATAACATGATAGACATGATTATATTTATACGGCGATTCGGAAATGGTATCCTCCAGAGCCCGTATCGAAGGGTGATGAATGGAAACTCCCATCTCATGATGTTTGAGATTATGGCATCTTTCGCACATAGGAGGCTCTATAGCTTCCTCATCTAGCATATTGTTAGCTATTATCCGAAGTTCGGAAGGATTGGACTTGCTGGCAGATATTTTGGTTGGGAAGGAAAATGCCAACTGCCTCAAAATAGTTGGACTAATGGTAGGAGAAGCATTTTCCAAGGATTGTTGAATTATTCTATCTTCATCTTGGAGTCCAACCTCCTCAGCTTTGTCAGATGTGCCAGCTATATACTCCTTCACTGTCTTTCTTTTCAGATTATAAAACCCAGGCTCGTTGCTATCGACAGTCTGCGAAAGAGCACCGCACCCCGCACACTGTAATGGTAGCCTCGCACCAAGTTTGCTCGTCGCATCTCGTGTTTGGGGAGCTTTCGATTCTGGAGTAAGGCTTTGTTCAGGAGTTGCATGTAATTTGCGTCGTTGAATGGAGAACGGCGAAGTTTGGTTCCTCGTAACTCCTAATAATGCAGGGCAGAGAAATAAAGGCAAGTCAACCAAAGGAGCCTCTGCCTGCTTAATGACTCTATTGACGAGTCTCGCTCCCCCAACGCGGAAAGACATACCGAATGGTTTCTGTAGATTTTAGATGCTAATCGCGTCGACCATATAAAAATTTGACAGGGGTCTCACAAGCGTCAACCTTAAAAGTTGAGGAATGAACGTGAACATCAACGACGACATCCACAGCACAAATCGTCAACAGTGTTAAGATGGTGAGCATTTTACAGCGTATGCGAGCGCTGCGAACAGTAAGTTGTATCCCAATTCAGTAATTGATGTTTTAACTCTTGCTAATTTATTCCACAGAAGGTAAACAACTGCTTAACATCATCCCATCCAAGCAAACTTTAGCTTACACAACTCGCAGCTTCTCGCAATAAGAATAGGGCCAGGTGCCGCAATTCTACCTCCAGAGGTAGCGCGAATACATCTAGACTTTGCCTACAAAATCAATGGCGGACACCGAGGAGCCAGGTAAGAATTGCTCTCCCCCCTCTAGGTCCAATACTAAAGTATCTCCCAGACATTTCTGGCGCAACTTCCTCCCCCGTCTCAAATACCACAATCCAGCCATCCCTATGACTGTAAACCGTACCAAAGAAGTGGGTGGCGACGCAACCCTTACCATTCACTTCACCACGCCATCAGCTTCCAGCATCCCGCCAGGAACCTCATCCGCTACAACATCCACAGGTCCAGTCCCTGAAAGCACATCACCGGCACCAGCTGTGAGAACTCAAGTTATTGATATGAAGGATCGAACCGAGTCTGAGATTCTGGCAAAGTTGATGGATGTTACGAGGGCAAAGGTGGTGCGGCCTACGGTAGAGGAACAGAGGATGGTTAAGGAGATTGAAGAACATAAAGCGAGGACGGATAAGGATAGAGCTATTCAAGCGGTAGAGACGGCGAGGAAGAAGAGAGAGAAGGCTATTTTGGCAAAGGCACAGGGAGAGGTGAAAGCTTTAGTTGCGAACATGTAATTGGGGTATATTACATGGGGATTGAGGCGTTTGTGGCTAACTCGGGTCCTAAAACTGTAGAATTATGTATCAAATATGTATTGGCCACATTCGGGAAGAAAGCGGGGAAATGTGAGGAAGCCGCCTCTGCGCCTGCTAGAGGCACTGAATAGATCGTGGAAAGTGTATACATGGCAAATCACGCTGACAGACGAGAGTTGAGGAATTGAAGATGGCAGCATAACCTTTATACATTGGCTCTATTGTGAACAGTTTCTGTTTGTCATTTACAGTCAGTCCCAGCTGCCCTGCTTCTAATTATGCAGAACTTCCTTCCCTTGTGAAAGGGAGTATAGGGGCCGTCAAAACATATGTCGGCAATCCCCGTATTCATACAACGTCGAAAAACACCCTGCTTTGCATCATTTTAATCCAAAACCCTCACTTTCATTTACCGCCTTCCAGATCATCGACACTAGCTTCTCCTTAGAGGAGTATCGATACAATGTCAGCACGTTGAAGCATGTCCGCGCGGTAGGGTATCGAGAACAGTCATCTCCCAGGCATAATATCTTAATAACCAAGTTTGTCGCACCCATTGCCGGGATACGATCGCTACCAGTGATGAAACTCAGAAGCTTTCGCTGATCCTTTGGATTCGCATTGCGGAATGTTTGCCAAAACCATTGCACCACCGGCTCCGTTTCTGGAGTGAAGGTTTTCCCCCAGTTCTCATAAGAAGATACAGCTTGTAGTGAGGCTATATCGAGAGGTTCATCGGAGCCTCTTATAAGAAGTTCGATCTCTTCTGGCCGAAAGAGCGACAGTGCATTTCCTCCGCAGACTGTAAAAAAGCCCCGTTTGAATGGCTCAAATTGACGTGTCACAGAAGTGTCGAGAAGATATCGGACATAGAGATCCACAAATTCGCGTCTATTGGCATTCGTAATTGGTTTGTTCTCTCCGTCAGGGCAAAGAGGTATCTGTACCACCGCACCGTATCTTTCAACATCAGCTACAAAATCTCGGCAGAATGTCGTTTCGACATCACCTTCAAACTCGAGGAGCTGTCGTAAGCCAGTAGCTAGTTTGGGGCGGAATTCTGCCAGATCTTCTAATGTATAGATCATTACAGGCTTGGCATGCGAAGTTGCTCCAGGTGTGATAGCTGGACCAGAGGCAAGCAATTTGCGAAATGCAAATGGCGGTAGGGCAACATCAAGTATAGTGGAGTTATAAATGGCAAGGCCAAGAAGAACACCAACAAGGAAGTATTGATCTGTGGTTTCGAAGCTATTTGGGTTGAAATAACAGAACTGAGACTCGGGATCATATGTGAACATGCCTGCATATTGTTAGAGAATAGGACGCTTGGAACTCAAGGGGACAACTAGCCATGCTCTGGGTTAAAGACCTCCCTCACTAAGAGCAGGAACCATTCTTTCCTGAGCCCACCCGCATCAATTCCCTCTTCGCCCTTGAATTCAATGCGTAGTCCCTTCTTGATGTCTTCACTATTTGAGCCAACAACTTCGCTCACTCCCCGTAGACTATCCTCAACAAGACAGTCTCTTCTAACCTTTAGTGTGAGATACTGGGTTGCATTTTTATGGGTCATAATACTGTCAAAGAAAGCTTCTCGAGCCTTAACTTCCATCTGGCGCCTCGCGTCATGTTCCATGATTTGAATCTTGGCCCAAATACTCAAAAAGAAGGGGTATTGACAAAACACAAACTTTGCACGTCTCGTCTCCCAAGCTTCGAAGTCTGCGATAAGGTCGGAGTAATCAAGAAGGGTGTTGTAAAAGTCGCTGGTGGGCAATATCTGCCCATGAATCTGAGCTCTCTGACGAGCAGCTAATCCGGCGCTATGTTCCGTGTCTAGGACTGCAAATGACTTTATTTCGCTCCTTCTTGACAGCCCACTATTGTTCGCAGCAAACAAAAGAGCCATCACCCTGGCTGCAGCTTTGATCTGCCAGTCTTCGTTGTAAACCACCGGCTTAATCTTAGCTGTCTTTTTTTTCGGGGGTTGATTAGCAGTACCAAGAGCAGCGTGAAGTGCAGCAGATGTACTACGCCCAGGTCCACTCAGACTAGGAACCAGGCCTGCAGTAGGATCAACGTCAACTTCACGCTTTTTACCGTGTTGTCTAGTGAGTCTGTAGGTGACAAAACTTCCAATTAAATCTGCAAGCCTCTGGAACTGTGAATGAGGGAATCTCGCGAGCCACGACACAAGGTAGTGATGACACTCATTAGAAGTATTTGATATGAGACCGAGGATTCGTTTGATAATTCCTGAGTGCTGTCCAGAGCTACCTCGAACAGGATTGGGCATCGCACGGGTTGGAGACGGTACAGAGCCTTGCCGTAGACTGGTATCAATCCGATGCGGGGATCTACCGTCGCGAGATTTCACCTTTGATCTACTATTTTCTGGAGCTTTTGGAGCCATTTGGCCTGGATAGAGAAGGGGATTCGCAAGGATAATTAAAAGAAATCTCAATTCGACGGGCTCTCGTAGGGGTCGCCCCGGACGCTTGAGCAAACTTTCAGTGGCCTTGAGGAGCACCCTCTGTACGTGGCTCTGAGCA
>Ga0247734_1000770_pt1 | contig 26592 bp, 24 predicted proteins | sample UWRJL103311B2_FD_180933 | JGI IMG/M metagenome (GOLD analysis project Ga0247734, IMG submission 180933) | Plant litter microbial communities from Arlington Agricultural Research Station in Wisconsin, United States - UWRJ-L103-311B-2 | ecosystem: Environmental > Terrestrial > Plant litter >...
GCTGATAATCAGTTGACTTCAGTCTGACAGCGCAAGCACCCACACGAATTGCTTGATTCAATTGTTAAAGAGCGGTTGGTTAAGATCTTTCGTCTCAACCGAGGCGCGCATTCTACAGCAGCCTCTGCATCTGTCAAGCGGTTATTTCAAGAAGTTTTCTAAGTTTCCTTATCAACTTCAACCACTTGCGCTCCGATCAACATCACGTTGCTCGTTAGCGGGAGGCGAATTCTACAGCGTTACAACCTGCTGTCAACCACCTTTTTTCACCGCTTTCGATCAACTTCATCGAAGCCTCTTCTTCGCCGACCGAATCGTCCAACTCATTGATTATCAAGGAGTTTTTCGTTCTGTCTGCGCCAGAAGAGGTGCGAATTATAGAGAGATTCGGGAGGGCGTCAACCCCTTATTTCACTAAAGTGTCACATATTCATGAAACGCCCTAAAACAAAGGGCGAGCCTTGCGGCCCGCGCCTCTTTACAAGCACTTACAGGCTAGGAAACGCGAACTGCGATGCCTCATGGCTTGCACGCTGCGGCCAGCGCTGGGTGATTGCCTTGCGGCGCGTATAGAAACGCACGCCATCCGGACCGTAAGCATGCAGATCGCCGAACAGCGAACGCTTCCAGCCACCGAAGCTGTGATAGGCAACCGGTACCGGCAGCGGCACGTTGACTCCAACCATCCCCACTTCGATCTCATCGCAAAACAGCCGGGCCGCTTCGCCATCACGGGTGAAGATACAGGTGCCGTTGCCGTACTCATGATCGTTGATCAATTGCATGGCAGCTTCGAGACTATCAACGCGCACGATGCACAGCACCGGGCCGAAGATCTCTTCTTTATAGATACGCATCTCAGGGGTGACCTGATCGAACAGGCAACCACCCAGGAAGAAGCCATCTTCATGACCAGCGACACTCAAGCCTCGGCCATCGACCACCAGCTTGGCGCCCGCCTGAACGCCGTCTTCTATATAGCCGCTGACTTTATCGCGATGCTGCCCGGTCACCAGTGGTCCCATGTCCAGCCCGCAGGTGGTGCCCGCGCCGATTTTCAGCGAAGCGATTTGTGGCACCAGCTTGGCAACCAATGCATCGGCAATCTGATCGCCCACACAAACGGCAACCGAGATGGCCATGCAGCGTTCGCCACACGAACCATAAGCTGCGCCCATCAGCGCGCTGACCGCGTTGTCCAGGTCGGCATCCGGCATCAGCACCGCATGGTTCTTCGCCCCGCCCAATGCCTGAACGCGTTTGCCACGTGCAGCGCCTTCTTTATAGATGTACTCGGCAATCGGGGTGGAGCCGACAAAGCTCAACGCTTTGACTTCCGGCGCTTCGATCAGCGCGTCCACCGCAGCCTTGTCACCGTGCACCACGTTCAGGACGCCTTTAGGCAGGCCGGCTTCTTGCAACAACTGGGCAATCAGCAAGGTGGAGCTTGGATCGCGCTCCGATGGTTTGAGGATGAAGCAGTTGCCGCACACAATCGCCAGCGGATACATCCACAGCGGCACCATCGCCGGGAAGTTGAACGGGGTAATACCGGCAACCACACCCAGCGGCTGGAAATCAGACCAGGCATCAATGTTCGGGCCCACGTTGCGGCTGTATTCGCCTTTGAGGATTTCCGGCGCCGCGCAGGCAAATTCGACGTTTTCGATACCGCGCTTCAATTCGCCAGCAGCATCTTCGAGGGTCTTGCCATGCTCTTCACTGATCAGCTGTGCGATGCGAGCCTCGTTCTGCTCCAGCAACTGCTTGAAACGGAACATGACCTGCGCGCGTTTTGCCGCCGGGGTATTACGCCATGCCGGAAACGCCGCCTTGGCTGAATCGATCGCCTGTTGCACGATTTCGCGGCTCGCCAATGGCACTTTATGGATAGCCTGGCCGGTCGAGGGATTGAATACGTCGGCGGTGCGGCCTGTATCGGTCACAAATTGGCCGTCGATCAGGTGTTGAATGGTGCTCATGAAATGACTCCGAAGCAGGCGCGCACAGATCCGCGCCTGTCATCTATATAGAAGAGGATTATCAGTCGATCTGATTCAGCGCTTCGCCTACCGCATCGAAGAGACGATCCAGGTCCTGCGGCTTGCTGTTGAACGTTGGCCCGAACTGTAGGGTGTCGCCACCGAAGCGCACATAGAACCCTGCTTTCCACAGCTTCATGCCCGCTTCGAATGGCCGGACGATCGCATCGCCATCACGGGGAGCAATCTGGATCGCACCTGCCAGGCCGTAGTTACGAATATCGACGACATTCTTGGTGCCCTTGATGCCGTGAATGGCGCTTTCGAAATGCGGCGCAACCTCTGCGGCTTGCTGCACAAGGTTTTCACGCTGCAACAGTTCCAGTGCCGCAAGACCGGCCGCACAAGCAACCGGGTGAGCGGAATAGGTATAGCCGTGGGGGAATTCCACCGCGTACTCAGGCGTCGGCTGATTCATGAAGGTCTGATAGATCTCGCTGCTGGCAATCACCGCGCCCATGGGAATGGCGCCGTTGGTGACTTGCTTGGCGATGCACATCAGGTCCGGCGTCACGCCGAAGCTGTCCGCGCCGAACATCGAGCCGGTGCGACCAAAGCCGGTGATGACTTCGTCGAAAATCAGCAGGATGTTGTGCTGATCACAAATTTCACGCAGGCGCTTGAGGTAACCCTGCGGCGGAACGATCACTCCGGCGGAGCCCGCCATGGGTTCAACGATGACTGCCGCGATGTTCGAGGCGTCATGCAGCTCGATCAGTTTGAGCATTTCATCGGCCAGCGCGATGCCACCCGCTTCCGGCATCCCTTTGGAATAGGCGTTGCTGGCCAGCAAGGTGTGGGGCAGATGATCAACATCCATCAACTGGCCAAACATTTTGCGATTGCCGTTCACGCCGCCCAGGCTGGTGCCCGCCACGTTAACGCCGTGGTAGCCACGGGCACGACCGATCATTTTGGTTTTGCTTGCCTGACCTTTGAGGCGCCAGTAAGCGCGCACCATCTTCACTGCCGTATCGGCACACTCGGAGCCCGAGTTGGTATAGAAGACGTGATTGAGGTTGCCCGGGGTCAGCTCGGTGATTTTCTCCGCCAGTTGAAACGACAGCGGATGCCCGAATTGAAACGCAGGGGAGTAATCCAGAATGCCCAGCTGTTTGGAAACCGCTTCCTGGATCTCCTTACGGGTGTGCCCCGCACCGCAGGTCCACAGGCCAGACAAGGCGTCGTAGATCTTGCGGCCCTTGTCGTCCGTCAGGTAACTGCCACTGGCCGCCACGATCAAACGCGGATCGCGCTGGAAATTGCGATTGGCGGTGTAGGGCATCCAATGAGCATCGAGCTTCAATTGGCTGGCGATAGACATGTCGGACGACTCAAAACTGTTCATCGGAACGGACCTCGCTGGAGCGCTGGCGGTGAGTGGGTGCAAATTGTTGATGCAGCTAAAGTGCCACGGGGATAAAGTCGGAAAAACCCAACTTTTATGATCTTCAGTTAGCCGACTACTAAACTATGAGCCGTCGCCCCGATCCCTTGGCACAAGTCAGTGACTTTGATATTCGCTTGCTGCGCATCTTCCGAAGCGTAGTCGAGTCAGGAGGGTTCTCGGCCGCTGAAAGCGCGCTAGGCATCGGCCGCTCGGCCATCAGCCAGCAGATGAGCGATCTTGAACAGCGCCTGGGCCTGCGTTTGTGCCAACGCGGGCGGGCGGGATTCTCCGTTACTGAAGAAGGCCGCGAGGTTTACCAGTCAGCCCTGCAGTTGCTCAGCGCCCTGGAAAGCTTCCGTACCGAGGTCAACGGGCTGCATCAGCATCTGCGCGGCGAATTAAACATAGGGCTGACCGATAACCTGGTCACCCTGCCCCACATGCGCATCACCCACGCATTGGCGCAGCTCAAAGAACGTGGGCCCGACGTGCACATCAACATCCGCATGATTGCCCCTAATGAAGTCGAGCAAGGCGTGCTCGATGGCCGCTTGCATGTCGGAGTTGTGCCTCAGGCCAGCGCGCTGTCCGGGCTTGAATATCAGGCGCTGTACAGCGAGCGGTCATTGCTCTATTGCGCAGTGGGTCATCCGCTCTTCTATATGGAAGATGCGGCCCTGGATGATTCGCGGCTGGCGGAGCAGGACGCCATTGCCCCGACCTTCCGCCTGCCCGCCGATATCCAGGCCCATTATCAGGCGCTCAATTGCACAGCCAGCGCTTCGGACCGTGAAGGCATGGCGTTTCTGATTCTGACCGGCCGCTACATCGGCTACCTGCCGGACCATTACGCCAGTTTCTGGGTTCAGCAGGGGCGCTTGCGGGCATTGAAGCCTTCTTCACGGTTTTACGACCTGAGCCTGGTCTCGGTCACTCGCAAAGGCCGGCGCCCCCATTTGGTGCTGGAGAGTTTTCTGCAGACCTTGGCTGCGACACGGTGAAACATTCGAATGGGTTTCTGTAGGAGCTGCCGAAGGCTGCGAAGGCATTATTCCTGATACACCGCGGTTCGCAGCCTTCGGCAGCTCCTACAGATCCTGCAAAACCTGAGCACTTGGACAGCTTTTTGCAGAGATGTTGTTACAAACAATATCGAGACCCGCCCATGCAGCCCGAAGCCTCCACCCGCAGCGATCTGATTTACGGCCTGGATGATCGCCCCAAACCCTTACCGGCGATGCTTGCCGCGCTGCAACACGTGCTTGCCAGCTTCGTCGGGATCATCACGCCGCCGCTTGTGATCGGCTCGGCGTTGGGGCTGGGCGCTTACATGCCGTACCTGATCAGCATGGCGTTGATGGTTTCCGGTGTAGGCACTTTCATCCAGGCACGTCGGCCATTCGGCATTGGTGCCGGGATGATTTGCCTGCAAGGCACCAGCTTTGCGTTTCTCGGCGCGGTGTTGTCGGCGGGGTTTCTGGTCAAGCAACGGGGCGGCAGCCCGGAAGACATCCTGGCAATGATCTTCGGCGTGTGCTTTTTCGGCGCTCTGGTGCAGATTGTATTGAGCCGTTTCATCGGCCAGTTGCGCCGGGTCATCACGCCACTGGTCACAGGCATTGTGATCACCCTGATTGGCGTCAGCCTCATCAAAGTCGGCGTGACAGACCTGGGCGGTGGCTTCAACGCGCCGGACTTCGGCGAGCCGCTGAATCTCGCACTGGGCGGCTTTGTCTTGCTGGTTATCATCCTGCTCAATCGTTCGAACACGCCCTGGATACGCTTGTCCGCGATCATCATCGGCCTGGCCGTTGGCAGCCTCGCGGCGTGGTTCAGCGGAAAGCTGATCCCGCATTCGGTCAGCGATTTACCCCTGATCAGCGTGCCCATCCCGTTCAGGTTCGGCTTCGCGTTTGACTGGAGCGCTTTCCTACCTGTCGCGCTGATTTATCTGATCAGCACCATCGAAACCGTAGGCGACCTGACCGCCAACTGCATGCTCGCCCGCAAGCCCATCAGCGGCCCGAGCTACATTGCCCGGCTCAAGGGTGGCGTGCTGGGCGACGGGGTCAGTTGCATGATCGCCGCAACCTTCAGCGCATTCCCCAACACCACATTCGCTCAGAACAACGGCGTGATCCAGTTGACCGGCGTTGCCAGCCGTTATGTCGGCCTGTACATCGGCGCGGTGCTGTTTGTGCTGGGCCTGTTTCCCACCATCGGCGTCCTCCTCCAACAGATCCCCAAACCGGTGCTGGGCGGTGCAACCCTGGTGATGTTCGGCAGTGTGGCCGCTGCAGGCGTACGCATTCTGTCCCAGGCGCCACTGGACCGACGCAGCATGCTGATCATCGCCACCTCCTTCGGCGTCGGGCTGGGCATCGCTGCGCAACCGGCGTTGTTGCATCACATGCCCAAGCTGGTGCAGAACCTGTTCGATTCGGCGATCACCAGCGGCGGCATCACGGCCATCGTGATGTGCCTGTTGTTGCCGGAGGACAAGCTCAGCGCGGAGGCCGTCAAATCTGCTTCTGACGTTGAGAGATCGACCCATTGAATGCTCGAGATGCTGAACGGTTAACAGGATTTGCCCCGCCAACGCTTGTCGGATTGGCGCGGTTACGTTATCTGTTCAGCGTCGCACCCCATGATCTGTCCCGGACCTGCCCATGACCCTTGAAGTCCCTGCGCACAGCACCCTTGGCATCAAGCCTGCCAGCCGTATTCGCCAGAAGAATGAAGAGGCCATTATCAAAGCCGCCGAAGACGAGTTCGCCCGTCACGGCTTCAAAGGCACCAGCATGAATACCATCGCGCTGAACGCCGGGCTGCCCAAGGCCAATCTGCATTACTACTTCACCAACAAGCTCGGGCTCTACATCGCGGTGCTGAGCAATATCCTCGAGCTGTGGGACAGCACCTTCAACAATCTGAACGTCGAGGATGATCCCGCTCAAGCGCTGAGCCGTTACATCCGCGCAAAAATGGAGTTCTCCCGACGCCACCCTCAGGCGTCGCGGATATTTGCCATGGAGATCATCAGTGGCGGCGAATGCCTGAATCAGTATTTCAGTCAGGACTACCAGACCTGGTTTCAGGGCCGTGCCGGCGTATTCCAGGCCTGGATCGATGCAGGAAAAATGGACCCGGTCGACCCCGTGCACCTGATTTTCCTGCTGTGGGGCAGCACTCAACACTATGCCGACTTCGCGACGCAGATCTGCCAGGTCACCGGCCGCACGCGATTAACCAAGCAAGACATGGACGTTGCGAGCGACAATCTGATCCGCATCATTCTCAAGGGCTGCGGCCTGACGCCGCCCGAGGCTTGAATAGATGCCCGAACTGACGTAAATCCCGTCGACAGCTGGAACCCACGCATGTCCTTTACTCTGGTTGGCCCTTGTGAATATCGCGAAGAAATTCGCAAGAGCCGCTTCATCACCCTCGCCGCGCCCATCTCCAGCGCGGGCGACGCACAAGCGTTCATCGAGCAGAACAGCGACCTGAACGCCACCCACAATTGCTGGGCCTGGAAACTGGCCGATCAATACCGCAGCAACGATGATGGCGAACCAGGCGGCACGGCGGGCCGTCCGATTCTGGCGGCCATCGAGGCACAGGAATTCGATCAGGTCGTGGTGCTGGTGATTCGCTGGTATGGCGGCATTCAACTGGGCACTGGCGGGCTGGCCCGAGCGTATGGCGGCGGCGCCAACAAATGCCTGCAACAGGCCGAGCGGCGACCGCTGATCAACCGCGTGCCGCTGAATTTTTCGTGCAGTTTCAGCGAGCTGGCACTGGTCAAATTGCGGGTCGCGGAACTCAACGGTCTGGTGCAGCACGAAGACTTCACGGCCAATGGGGTCGAGGTGTCGATTGCCGTCGGGCCGGAGCAGATAGAGGTTTTGCGCAAGCAGCTGGCGGATTTGAGTCGTGGGCGGATTGTGTTGCAGCGGGATCCCGACCATTAGCCCGGGCTTGTGTATGGTGATTACCTGTGGGAGCGACCGGGGTGGCGCTCCACCTTGCTCGCGAAAGCAATGTTCCTGCCCACAGAGATATATCGGGTGTACCGGCCTCTTCGCGAGCAAGGTGGAGCGCCACCCCGGTCGTCCCACAGGGATTGATCCTGAGTGCCAAGGTTGCGGGCAAACATAGAGTCTCCCGCAGGGTCGATCTCCTAATGCACACTTGCACACATCTACTGTGCATCCGCCTGTGGATAAGCTGAGCACAGGCGTCTGCGAGGCTCGCGGGCCTTGGCTTTGAAGCGATTGATCAGTTTTTGTACAGTTGTGCACTGAAATCGCAAAAACGTAGATCAAACAGTCCGTTAGCTTCGCTTATCGCCTCTGGAAACAACGGCGAAGCTGTTTAGATCGAGGTTTTTAGCTTGCTCACAGTTACTGTGGACCAACCTGTGGATAACAGGTGCAACGCTTGCCCCGGCGCTTGGCGTAGCTCGCTCGCCGCGAGCTGTCTATTTTTTGCACAACCGACGTGAGCACTATTGAGTCAGTCGGCCAGGGCCTCGCCCTGAACTGGTGCCTGATTCATTACCCCGAACAGTGATCAGCCGCTTGGCTGCTTTACGAGACCAGCGGGAAGCGCGATGGCAAAGCGGATCGACGATAAACATGCAAAAACCTGACTACCTGGCCAGGAAATTGCTTTATCCACAGGCGATCCATCTGACCTTGAGCCTGTCATGCCAAACCCTGCGAACCTTGCGCGCCTGCAACTGCGCGCCATCAGCAAGCGCTACCCCGGCTGCCTGGCCAACGACGCCATCGACCTGAGCATTGCTGCGGGAGAAATTCACGCGCTGCTCGGCGAAAACGGGGCTGGCAAAAGCACCCTGATGAAGATCATCTACGGCGTCACGCAACCTGACTCCGGCGCCATCGTCTGGCAGGGCGAGACCTTGACCATGCGTAATCCGGCGCAAGCCAGAAGCCTGGGCATTGGCATGGTGTTCCAGCATTTCTCTCTGTTCGAAACCCTGACCGTGGCCCAGAACATCGCCTTGGCCATGGGCGGCGCAGCGGGCACACCGAAACAACTGGAACCGAGAATCCGCGAAGTGTCGCAACGCTATGGCATGGCGGTGGAACCACAACGACTTGTCCACAGCCTGTCGATTGGCGAGCGGCAGAAAGTGGAGATCATTCGTTGCCTGATGCAAGACATCCGCCTGCTTATTCTCGATGAACCAACCTCGGTGCTGACGCCTCAGGAAGCCGACGAATTGTTCGTCACCCTGCGGCGTCTGGCCGAAGAAGGCTGCAGCATTCTGTTCATCAGCCACAAGCTGGGTGAAGTCCGCGCTCTGTGTCACAGCGCAACAGTCCTGCGCGGCGGCAAGGTGTCCGGGCATTGCATCCCGGCGCAATGCTCGGACCTGGAGTTGGCGCGCTTGATGGTCGGTGATGCCGAAGGCCTGACTGCGCAGTATCCGAAGGTCGCGGGGCAAGCCCCGTTCCTCAACGTCGAAAACCTCTCATGGCACAACCCGGACCCGTTCGGTTGCTCGCTGGTCAACGTCAATCTGGAAGTGCGCAGCGGTGAGATCATCGGCATTGCCGGGGTGGCCGGTAATGGCCAGGACGAACTGCTCGCCCTGCTCAGTGGTGAGCAAACGCTGAGCCATGCGCTGTCGTCGAAGATTCGCTTTGTCGACGCGAATGTCGGCCATTTGCGCCCGGATGCACGGCGTAAACACGGGCTGGCGTTCGTCCCGGCCGAACGTCTGGGCCATGGCGCCGTGCCGGAACTGAACCTGACCGACAACGCCCTGCTGACGGCTTTTCAGCAAGGTCTGGTGAGCAACGGGCTGATTCAACGCGGCAAAGTGCGGGCGCTGGCAGACGAAATCATCAAACGCTTCGCGGTGAAAACGCCTGATGCCCAAGCGCCAGCGCGCAGTTTGTCTGGCGGCAATCTGCAGAAATTCATCCTGGGCCGCGAGATTCTGCAAAACCCAAAACTCCTGGTGGCCGCACACCCGACCTGGGGCGTGGACGTCGGCGCCGCAGCTGCCATCCATCGCGCACTCATCGCCCTGCGCGATGCGGGCGCGGCGATTCTGGTGATTTCCGAAGACCTCGACGAACTGTTCCAGATCAGCGACCGCCTCGCCGCCCTGAGCAGCGGTCGGCTTTCCCCGCTGGTGCCCACCGCCCAGACCTCCCCCGAGCAGGTCGGCGGCTGGATGGCCGGCGAGTTCGACGCGCCCCCTTCTGTTCAACCCCATTTCCAAGCCGCCGCGCTTAATTAACGGAGCTTCCGATGCTGCTTTCTCTGGAACCGCGCGGGCAACAATCGCGAGCCATGCTGTGGTTTTCCCCCTTGCTGGCCGCTGTGCTAACCCTGATCTGCGGTTCGTTGTTGTTTATCGGCCTGGGCCTGGACCCGCTGCTGACTCTGCACACCTTGCTGATTGCTCCGGTAAGCGACTGGTATGGCGTCTCGGAATTAATGGTCAAGGCGTTGCCCATCCTGCTTTGCGCCCTGGGCCTGGCGGTGGCTTATCAGGCGCGCATCTGGAACATCGGCGCTGAAGGCCAGTTGCTGCTCGGTGCGCTGGCCGGTAGCGCCGTTGCCGTGAATATCATCGACATGGAAAGCCGCTGGGCATTGGCGCTGATCCTGTTGGTCGGCACCCTCGGCGGCGCGGCGTGGGCCGGGTTGACCGCCTGGTTGCGCACCCATTTCAACGCCAATGAAATCCTCACCAGCATCATGCTCAATTACATCGCGCTGAACCTGCTGCTGTTCTTCGTGCATGGCTCACTGAAAGACCCGGCCGGGATGAATTTCCCGGAGTCCGCAATGTTTGGTGATGCCAGTCGCCTACCGCTGCTGACCGAAGATGGCCGCGTACATGCCGGGGTGTATTTCGCTCTGCTGGCACTGGTGGCGGTCTGGGTTTTGTTGCAGCGCAGCTTTGTGGGTTTTCAAATCAAAGTCCTTGGGCTGGATAAGCGCGCTGCGGGTTTCGTGGGCTTTCGCGAGAAACGCCTGGTCTGGCTGGCGCTGTTGATCAGCGGCGGGCTGGCCGGGTTGGCCGGGGTGTGCGAAGTCACCGGGCAGATTGGGCAGTTGGTGCCGCAAGTCTCGCCGGGCTACGGCTACGCCGCGATTACCGTGGCGTTTCTCGGCCGCCTGAATCCGATCGGCATTCTGTTCGCCAGCCTGCTGATGGCGCTGCTGTACCTGGGTGGCGAAAGCGCACAAATGACCCTGAATCTACCGCAAGCCATTACCCAGTTGTTTCAAGGGATGATGCTGTTCTTCCTGCTGGCCTGCGACGTCTTGATCCTCTATCGCCCGCGCCTCAAAGCGCGCTGGAACAAACGCCAGACGGCACCCGCCGCAACAGGAGCCGTGTGATGGATATCGATCTGCTGAGTAACATTCTGTTCGCCATGATCCGTTGCGGCACCCCGCTGTTGCTGGTGGCGCTGGGTGAATTGATCTGTGAAAAAAGCGGCGTTCTCAACCTTGGCCAGGAAGGCATGATGCTGTTTGGCGCGGTGATCGGCTTTATCATCGCCCTGAGCACCGGCAACCTGTGGCTGGGCGTGTTGCTGGCGATGTTTGCCGGGATGCTGCTGTCCGGGCTGTTTGCCATTGTGGCGTTGCTGTTCAACGCCAATCAGGTGGCAACGGGGCTGGCGCTGACCATTTTTGGTGTCGGGCTTTCGAGCTTTGTCGGCGCGGCCTGGGTGGGCAAACCCTTGCAGGGTTTCGAGCCGGTCGTGATTCCTTATCTGAGCGACATTCCACTGATCGGCCGGATGTTTTTTGCCCAGGACATTCTGGTGTACCTGTCCTTTGCCCTGTTCGCGCTGGTCGCCTGGGTGCTGTTGAAAAGCCGTGTCGGCCTGATCATTCAGGCGGTCGGCGAGAACCCGGATGCGGCCAGTGCCATGGGCTTGCCGGTGCTGCGGGTAAGAACCCTGGCGGTGTTGTTTGGTGGCGCAATGGCAGGGCTGGCCGGGGCTTATCTGTCCCTGGCGTACACGCCGATGTGGGCGGAAAACATGAGCGCCGGCCGCGGCTGGATTGCGCTGGCATTGGTGGTGTTCGCCAGCTGGCGGGTATGGCGTCTGTTGCTGGGCGCTTATCTGTTTGGCCTGGCGAGCATTCTGCATTTGGTCGCGCAAGGCGTTGGCCTGGCGATTCCGTCCAACTTGCTGGCAATGCTGCCGTACGTGGCAACCATCGTGGTGTTGGTGCTGCTGTCGCGCAACGCCCTGCGCACCCGGCTGTATGCGCCGGTTTCCCTGGGGCAGCCTTGGCAGGCGGGGCATTGAAAGGTTCTAGGGCTTAACGCATTTTCTGTAGGAGCTGCCGCAGCCTGCGAATGGCGGTGCGTCAGTTATATCGCCTTCGCAGCCTTCGGCAGCTCCTACAGATCGGTGTTCTCAGCCATGCGCACCGGCCACAGCTCAAAGCCCTCTGTAGGAGCGAACTTGTTCGCGAGGCGTCGGTTCAGGCGATAGATATAGGTCGCCTGTAAAATCGGCTCGCCAACACGTTGGCTCCTACAGATCGGTGTTCTCAGCTTCGCGCACCGGCCACAACTGCAACACCGCCCACGTCAGTTCCATGACCAGAAACCCCACCAGCAATTGCGATGCGCCGTGCATCAGCGCGTAAGCCTGCCACGCAGCAAACAACAGCCGCCCCGCCGCGTCATAGCGCCCGAACGCCTGCTGCGGATCGCGAATTCGCAGCACCGACCACACGCAGACAATCGACCCCAGCAAGTTGGCCATCAGCATGTGCATGGGCTCGAACGGTGGCAACGCTCCCGGCACATCCCAGGCCTGGCTCACCGCCGACAACAGCCCATGCAACGCGGCAAAACTCCAGGGCGTTATGAAAGCGGCGGTCACGATCAGGTCATACCAACCGCTGCTGCGGACCAGTTGGCGATAGTGTTGCGGTTGCCACATAAAAAACGCTCCTGCGTATTGGGTGTTTCAACAGGCTAAAGCCTGGAGTACGCTCCAGGGTCAAGCCCGTATGGACCGCGAATATGCGTATTGGAGAATTGGCCCAGGCCACAGCCGTCAGCCGCGACACCCTGAGGTTCTATGAGGAGCGTGGGCTGATCGCCGCACAGCGCAGCGCCAACGGTTACCGGCACTACCCCGCCGAGATGGTGCAGTTGGTGCAATTCATCAAAACCGCGCAGCGTCTGGGCTTCAGCCTGAACGAAATTGGCCACAGCGTTGCCGAACTCTGGAAGGCCCCCTCGCCGGATCAGGCCATCGCCCAGTTGCTGCGCGACAAACTGGCGCTGATCGAAACCCGCATTGTCGAACTCGGCCAGTTACGCACAGAGCTGCAAAACCGCTTGGGGCAAAGTTGCCCATTGAGTGCGTAACCGCGCTATTTGAAGGAGAAATCTGCATGTCTGGTAACAAAACCGCACTGATCATTGGCGCTTCACGTGGCCTGGGTCTGGGCCTGGTCAAGCGCTTGACCGAGCAGAACTGGACAGTGATCGCCACGGTTCGTGATCAGCAAAAAGCGACTGATCTCAAGGCCGTACCTGGCGTGCGTATCGAGACGCTGGATATGGATGACCTGCCCTCTCTGAAGGCATTGAAGCAAAAGCTCGAAGGGCAGACTTTCGACGTGCTGTTCGTCAACGCCGGGGTGATGGGGCCGCAACATCAAAGCGCATCTCAAGCCACGGCGGCAGAGCTGGGCCAGTTGTTTTTGACGAACGCTATCGCCCCGATTCGTCTGGCCGAACTGTTCGTGAATCAGATTCGCCCGAACACCGGCGTGCTGGCATTCATGAGCTCGGTGCTCGGCAGCGTTGCCTGCCCGGAAGGCGCAACCATGCCACTCTACAAAGCTAGCAAGGCCGCACTGAATTCCATGACCAACAGCTTCGTGGTGAGCCTGCCCGAACCCCGTCCGACCGTATTGTCCCTGCACCCCGGCTGGGTCAAAACCGACATGGGCGGCGAGAATGCTGCCATCGACGTCGAAACCAGCACCCGCGGCCTGGTTGAACAGCTCAACGCTTACGCAGGCAAGGGCGGGCATTATTTTGTGGATTACACGGGTGAGGCGATTGCCTGGTGAGATAGCAGCTGAAAGAACTCAAAGATCCCTGTAGGAGCGACCGGGGTGGCGCTCCACCTTGTTCGCGAGGCGATATATCCGCGTACACAGCAATATCGTCTCGCCAACAAGTTGGCTCCTACAGGTTCGAGCCCTATCCACAGGGATTTCGCATTACCCAAAATCCAGCTAAAATCCCGCCCTTCGCCGCGGCTGCACAGCACCGGCGACCCTGGATCAGCAGACAGGGCAACACTGAGCTGGCGAACCTGAACCCTATTTTCAGAGGAGCCGGCACAATGCCCGCGATCCGTATCTGGTTGAAAAACCCCCTCGCCGTATTCACCGCCAACGACCTCGATGCCCGAGGCGGTCTGGTGATCGAAAACGGCGTCATCGTCCAACTTCTTGCCCCGGGCGAGCAACCTGCAAGCCCGTGCGATCAAGTCTTCGACGCCCGCGAGCACGTGCTGCTGCCGGGCTTGATCAACACCCATCACCACTTCTATCAAACCCTGACACGCGCCTGGGCGCCGGTGGTCAACCAGCCTTTGTTCCCGTGGCTGAAAACCCTTTACCCGGTGTGGGCGCGCCTGACGCCTGAAAAGCTGGCGCTGGCCAGTAAAGTCGCACTTGCCGAATTGCTGCTGTCGGGCTGCACCACCGCGGCGGACCATCACTATCTGTTTCCGGATGGCCTGGAAAATGCCATCGACGTTCAGGTCGAAAGTGTCCGCGAACTGGGCATGCGCGCCATGCTCACGCGCGGGTCCATGAGCCTGGGTGAAGACGACGGCGGCTTGCCACCCCAGCAGACCGTGCAGCAAGGCGAAGTCATTCTTGAGGACAGTCAACGGCTGATCGAGCGTTATCACCAGCGCGGCGACGGGGCGCAGATCCAGATCGCCCTGGCGCCCTGCTCGCCGTTTTCGGTCACCCCACACATCATGCGCGAAAGCGCCACTCTGGCCGAAAAGCTCGATGTTCGCCTGCACACCCACCTGGCCGAAACCCTGGACGAAGAAGACTTCTGCCTGCAGCGCTTCGGCTTGCGCACTGTGGATTATCTGGACAGCGTCGGCTGGCTCGGCCCACGCACGTGGCTGGCTCACGGCATCCATTTCAACCCTGAAGAAATCGCGCGCCTCGGCGCAGCCAGGACGGGCATCTGCCATTGCCCGAGTTCCAACATGCGCCTGGCCTCGGGGATTTGCCCGACGCTGGACCTGATCGCAGCAGGGGCGCCATTGGGGTTGGGGGTCGACGGTTCGGCCTCCAACGATGCGTCGAACATGATGCTCGAAGCCCGGCAGGCGTTGTATGTCCAGCGTTTGCGCTATGGCGCCGAGAAAATCACCCCGGAACTGGTACTCGGCTGGGCCACCAAAGGTTCGGCGCAGTTGCTCGGTCGCAGTGACATCGGCGAGCTGGCGGAGGGTAAACAGGCAGATCTGGCGCTGTTCAAACTGGACGAGCTGCGCTTTTCCGGCAGCCATGATCCGGTATCCGCATTGCTTTTATGCGGCGCGGACCGGGCGGATCGGGTGATGATCGGCGGGCAGTGGCGTGTGGTTGACGGGCAGGTGGAAGGCCTGGACCTCAAGGGTTTGATCGCCGATCACAGCCAGGCGGCGCGGGAGTTGATTGGCGGGTGAAAGTCCTTGTAGGAGCTGCCGCAGGCTGCGAATGGCGGTGTGTCAGGCACATCGATTTCGCAGCCTTCGGCAGCTCCTACAGGTCTGATGCGGCTACAGCCCCAACAACGACAACATGATGAAAGTCGCAAACAGCACGAAGTGGGTCATGCCTTCGATGGCGTTGGTTTCGCCGTCATTGAGGTTGATCGCACTGACCAGCAGGGTAATGAAGATCATCACCGTCTGTACCGGGGTCATCGCCATCTGGAACGGCTGGCCGGTATAAAGCGCCATGGCCTCCATCACGGGAACGGTCAGGATCACCGTCGACAGCGACGCGCCCAGGGCGATGTTCACCACCGACTGCATGCGGTTGGCCAGTGCAGCACGCAAGGCCGTCAGAATTTCTGGCGCAGCGGAAATCGCGGCCACCAGGATCGCGGTCATGACCGGCGGCGCTCCGGTGCCTTCAAGGCCCAGGTCCACGGTCTTGGACATCACCTCAGCCAGCGCGCCAATGACCACCACGCCCAGCATCAGCGTGCCGATGGACAACGTCAGATTGACCGGCGCATTTTCTGCGTCAGGCTGGTCCTTGCGCTTCTTTTTCTCCGGGTAGCTGTAGCTGAAGAAATAGCTGTGCGGCCCGACCTGCATGCGCAGGAACAGGGTGTACAGCACGATCATCGCGCCGATGGTGAACGCCGAATACAGCTTCCAGTCACCTTCGGGAATGAATTCCGGTACGACCATGGACACGCCCATGGCGGTCAGGATCATCACGCTGTAAGTGCGCGCCGAATCATCGTTGTAGGACTGCTCGCCGTGCTTGAGGCCACCCATCAGCGCGGCCAGGCCGAGGATGCCGTTGATGTCGAGCATCACCGCCGAGTAGATCGTGTCCCGCACCAGGGTCGGCGAAGGCTCGTTGCTCATCATGATCGCCAGGATCACCACTTCCACCAGCACCGCTGACAGGGTCAGGATCATGGTGCCGTAGGGGTCGCCGACTTTTTCAGCCAGTTGCTCGGCGTGATGAGCCACACGCAACGAGGCGCAGACGATGAAACCGACCAGCGCAATCCCCGCCGTCAGCGCAACGCCCTGCCCGTTATTGAGGAAAAAGTGCTCAAAGGGATAGGCGAAACACGTCGCAATGATCGCCAGGAGAAGAAACTTTTCTTGCTTGAGTATTGAGCCCATTGAATGCCTTTAAACCTTCACACATGAACCGTCCGGATAACGCGTTCAAGGCGATGAGAGTGTTGAGTGTAAGCAAAGGTTTCAAAAGTGCTGGCGATTAGGTCGCGCATTTCCCGTAGGAGCTGCCGAAGGCTGCGAAGGCATTGAGCCTGACACACCGCTGTTCGCAGCCTGCGGCAGCTCCTACTGTTAAAAACGCGTGCACCAGTTAGCGGCAGACAGTCCATTCATTGCACCGTCCAGTGTCGTTGCCGCTGAGCAAAACCTGCGAAAACAAGGCGCTTGCCATTAACTGTCCAGTTGGTCAATTTTTTGCATTGCTCAAGCAACCCGCTAAGACGGCCGTGCCAAAACGACCCCAAGGAGCTTGACCCGATGCATTCCACCCTTCACCCGCGTCGCCCCCTGAAAAAACTGCTCTGCGCCATGGCTGCGGTTGTCGGCCTGAGTTCGAGCCTGATGGCGTCGGCAGCAGACCCGCTCAAAGTCGGCTTCGTCTACATCGGCCCGATTGGTGACCACGGCTGGACGTACCAACACGAGCAAGGCCGCAAGGCGATGGTTGAAGCATTGGGGGACAAGGTCACCACCAGCTTCGTCGAGAACGTACCGGAAGGCGCGGACGCTGAGCGGGTCATTCGCAACATGGCCAAAGGTGGCTACGACCTGGTGTTCACCACCTCGTTCGGCTACATGAACCCGACCCTGAAAGTCGCCAAGCAATTCCCGAAGGTCACCTTCGAACACGCCACCGGCTACAAGCAAGACAAGAACATGGGCACTTACCTGGCGCGCACCTATGAAGGTCGCTACGTCGGAGGGTTCCTGGCGGCGAAGATGACCAAGACCAAGAAAATCGGCTACGTCGCGTCATTCCCGATCCCGGAAGTGCTGCGTGACATCGACGCGATCCAGCTGGCCTTGAACAAATACAACCCAGGCACCGAGATCAAGGTTGTGTGGGTCAACTCCTGGTTCGATCCAGGTAAAGAAGCCGACGCCGCCAACGCGTTGATCGACCAGGGTGTGGACGTGATCTTCCAGCACACCGACAGCCCAGCTCCGATCCAGACGGCCGAACGTCGCGGTGTGTACGCGGTGGGTTATGCCTCGGACATGGCGCACTTTGGCCCGAAAGCGGTACTGACGTCGATCGTCAACAACTGGGGGCCGCACTACATCCAGGCCACCGAAGGCGTGATCAACGGCACCTGGAAATCCCAGGATTACTGGGGCGGCCTGAAGGAAGGCACGGTTGAGCTGCCGATCAGCGACATCGTTCCGGCTGACGTGAAAGCCGAAGCGCAGAAGATCATCGCAGACATCGAAAGCGGCGCCTTCCACCCGTTCACCGGCCCGATCAAGGACCAGACCGGCACCGTGAAAATCCCGGAAGGCAAAGTGGCGACCAATGCTGAACTGGCGTCGATGAACTACTACGTTGAAGGCATCAAGGCGGATTTGCCGAAATAAAGGCACACCGCCCCCCTGTAGGAGCCAACTTGTTGGCGAGGCGATGTTCCTGATTAAGCAGGTCCAAAGCCTCGCCAACAAGTTGGCTCCTACAGAACATCATCACCAGGACCCAATCTTTGAACCAGCTCCCCATCATCGACATCGCCCCGCTCTACAGCGACGACCAGGCTGCGTGGCAAGCCATTGCCCAGCGCATCGACCAGGCCTGTCGCGAATGGGGCTTCTTCTATATCAAGGGCCATCCGATCAGCGCCGAGCGGATCGAGCAGGTGGTGGGCGCTGCGCAACAATTCTTTGCCCTGCCCCAGGCTGAAAAGCTCAAGATCGACATCACCCAGACCCGCCATCATCGCGGCTACGGGGCGATTGCCACCGAACAGCTGGACCCGAACTTACCCAGCGACCTCAAGGAAACCTTCGACATGGGCTTTCACCTGCCCGCCGATCACCCTGATGTGGTTGCTGAAAAACCCTTGCGCGGCCCCAACCGACATCCCGAGATGCCCGGCTGGCAGGCGCTGATGGAGCAACACTATCTGGACATGCAGGCGCTCGCGCAGAAACTGCTGCAAGCGATCACCGTCGCGCTGGGCATCGAGCGTGATTTTTTCGACACGCGTTTCGTCGAGCCAGTGAGCGTGCTGCGTTTCATCCACTACCCGCCGCGCCACACTGCAACCAGCGCCGAGCAACAGGGCGCCGGGGCCCATACCGATTACGGCTGCATCACCCTGCTGCATCAGGATTCGGCTGGAGGCCTGCAAGTGCGCGATGTGCGCGGGCAATGGATCGACGCGCCGCCGATTGAAGGGACCTTCGTGGTCAACATCGGCGACATGATGGCGCGCTGGAGCAATGATCGATATGTGTCCACGCCACACCGGGTCATCAGCCCGCTGGGGGTTGATCGCTATTCGATGCCGTTCTTCGTCGAGCCCAACCCGGATACCCGCATCGAATGCCTGCCCGGCTGCCAGAGCGAAAGCCAGCCCGCGCGCTACCCTGCGACCACCTGCGCGGATTTCCTGTTGTCGCGTTTCGCCGATACCTACGCCTACCGACGGGAGCCACCAGCGTCGTAATTGAACCGCTTGGTCAGGTTTTGCCCCTCCGGCAGTTCGACTCTGTAGAATGCTGGCGATCTGCACCTGATGAGAAAAGAACATGTACGACTGGTTAAACGCACTGCCCAAGGCCGAACTGCACCTGCACCTTGAAGGCTCGCTGGAGCCCGAGCTGCTTTTCGCACTCGCCGAACGCAACAAAATCGCGCTGCCGTGGAATGACGTGGACACCCTGCGCGGGGCTTATGCGTTCAACAATCTGCAAGAGTTTCTCGACCTGTATTACCGGGGCGCGGACGTATTGCGCACCGAGCAGGATTTCTACGACCTGACCTGGGCGTACCTGGAGCGTTGCAAGGCGCAGAACGTGATTCACACCGAGCCGTTCTACGACCCGCAAACCCATACCGACCGGGGTATCCCGTTTGAAGTGGTGCTCACCGGCATTGCCGCCGCACTCAAGGATGGCCAGGAAAAACTGGGCATCAGCAGCGGTTTGATCCTGAGCTTCCTGCGCCACCTCAGCGAAGACGAAGCCCAGAAGACCCTCGACCAGGCGCTGCCGTTTCGCGATGCCTTTGTTGCCGTTGGCCTGGACAGCTCAGAAATGGGCCACCCGCCGAGCAAGTTCCAGCGCGTGTTTGATCGCGCCCGCAACGAAGGCTTCCTGACGGTGGCTCACGCCGGTGAAGAAGGCCCGCCGGAGTACATCTGGGAAGCCCTGGACCTGCTGAAAATCCAGCGTATCGACCATGGCGTGCGCGCCATCGAAGACGAGCGCCTGATGCAGCGGATCATCGACGAGCAAATCCCGTTGACCGTGTGCCCGCTGTCCAACACCAAGCTGTGTGTGTTCGATGACATGGCCCAGCACAACATTCTCGACATGCTCGAGCGCGGCGTGAAGGTCACGGTGAATTCCGATGACCCGGCGTATTTCGGCGGCTATGTCACCGAGAACTTCCACGCCCTGTATACGCACCTGGGTATGACCAAGGATCAGGCGCAACGTCTGGCCCAGAACAGTCTCGATGCACGACTGATTAAGCCTTGAGCTGATTGATCCTCAGGCGGCAGCGGCGATCTTGTCGATCTCCCGCTGCCCGCTGGATGAAATCTGCAAGGTGTTGGACTCTTCGGTGGTGCGCAACCAGCCCATCTGGATGAACAGCTGCAACAACCCCGCCCCCAGCGCGCCGCCCAGATGAGCAGAGCGGACGTCCCGATCGGCACAGGCACACACGGTTTCGCGCTGACGCAAGGCCAGTGCCGGTATGTAGATCCCGCGCTCGGCGAACTTCGCCACGCCAACGGTCGTCACCTCAACCCGCTGCTCCTGCTGCTCGATCCACCCTGCACCCAGTAATCGCTGATACAACTCGGCCGCCATCTCACCGCCCAAGTGGTCACAGCAGATCTGCGCCTGGCGCAACGGCATGGCGGGCATCGGCTGGGCCACATTGCGATTGATCTGCGCGGCGCTGACTTGCGAGGCGCCCGCCAACGCATGCAGCGCGGCAGCCACCTGGGGACCCGCCAGACGGAAGAACCGTTTGCGACCACGAACCTCTTGTTTGACCAGGCCTCCGGTCGCCAGCCGCGTCAGATGCGCCCCCGCCGACGACGTCGTCAGGCCCGCCAGTAACGCCAACTCATTGGCAGAGCAAGCAGTGCCGTCCATCAAGGCCCAAATCATCGCGCTGCGCTTGGGGTCAGCCAGCAGCGACGCAATGTGACTGACGCAAGGTGCATATTCCATAGGTTCACTCCCTGTCCTAACATCCATCTGTATCCATGAGACAGCCCGAGGAGTTGATATCAAGCCTGTAACCAACTCCCGGCGGAAAGTCTAAGCCTTGTAACAACTAACCTGATCCAGTAAGAAATCCGTGACTTCACTTCAATCATGAGTCAGGTTTGAAACTTGCAACTTGAATCCGGGCTCAAAAGCACCCGTACTGCGCACGAACGGCTTATTTTCTAGGCTTTAGGCCGCAGCGCCAATAGCCAAAGTCTTCAATCACGCCGCAAACTCATAAAACGAAGCAACAAAATAAGACAACGGACAAACTGCATATTCGCAGCTCGCCGCAGCTAATGATATTTAAGGGAATGATTTTCCGAATACTCCGTAGGATAAATCCAAGTTCGGTGTAGTCGTTTTAACGTAGGAGCGGCTTTATTCGCGAAAGCAACTTCACTGGCGACGAATATGCATCGACTGCCCCTGCCCCTCGCGGCTAAACCTGCGGGGGCCGTGTTTACTGCGCGACAGTCGACGACTCATCTAACCTCTATACCGGTGGAAGCGCCGCATCACGCTTGTGCTGCAACCGGCGGGTCAGCACGGAAAGCGTCACGGCCAGCACGCCGCACAGACTGATGACCAGCGCCATCGGCACCGCAGTGCCATCGTGCAACACGCCCACCAAGGCTGCGGCGGCAGCGGCCACGCTGAACTGCAGGCAACCGAGCAACGCCGACGCGCTACCGGCACGCGCCCACTGGCCATTCATGGCGCAGGCCGACGCATTGGGGATGATGCAGCCCAGGCTGGCAATGCAGATAAACAACGGCACCAGAAGCGGCCACAGTTGTGCGGTGCCCAGCCCGGCAATCGCCAACAACGTCAGCGCCGCAGCCAGGTACACCCAGATCGTTCGCGACAGCAGAAACGCAGGGCCCCTCTTGCCGACCAGCCGCGCATTCAACTGCGCCACCAGAATGAAGCCCGCCGCATTGGTACCGAACAACCAGCCGTAATGCTCAGGCGGCACGCCGTACAGCTTGATGAACACAAACGGCGAACCGGCGATGTAAGAAAACATCCCGGCCATGGCAATCCCGCCAGTCAGTGCGTGGCCAAGGAAAATACGATCCCCCAACAAACGCCGGTATTGCGTGAATGCCCCGGACAACGGCAGGCGCGGATGAGTCGCAGGCATGCTCTCCGGCAGCCCCAGGGCAACAGCCAAAGATGCCAGTGCACTGAATGCCGTCAGGCTGAGGAAGATCGACTGCCAGCCATAAAGGTTGACCAGCAAGCCCCCGAGCATCGGCGCCAGGATCGGCGCCAGGCCCATCACCAGCATCAGTTGCGAGAAGACTTTGGCCGACTGCACGGCGTCGCATTTGTCGCTGACAATCGCCCGGGCAATGACCATCCCCGCACAACCGCCCAATGCCTGAACAAAGCGCGCCCCGATCAGCCATTCCAGATTGGGTGCAAAAGCACAGGCCAGGGAGGCCAGGGTGAACAGCGAAACGCCGAACAGCAACGGAATGCGCCGCCCGAAGCGATCCGCCACCGGGCCGTACGCCAACTGACCAATGGAAAGGCCCAGAAAGTACGACGCCAAGGTCAGCTGGACGTGCTTCTCATCAGTGCCAAAAGCCAGAGCAATGGCCGGGAAGCCGGGCAGATAAAAGTCGATGGCCAAGGGGCCAAAGGCGCTCAAGGCACCGAGGATAAGGATCGTGCGAAGGTTCATCAGACATCCAGACAATATTCAGAGCAGCTCGACAGTTTAACCGGGCCTGTACGGACTGAGTGTCCGGGAACGGTAATTAATTCGCGCGGGTGATCGGTAGGGGCTGCCGCAGGCTGCGAAAGCGTACTTCCTGATTCCCCGCTGTTCGCAGCCTTCGGCAGCTCCTACAGGGTCGGCGTCAGCTCAGACACACCACGGATCTGTAGGAGCTGACCGAGGTTACGAGGGCTGCGAAGCGGTTGGTCTGACACACCGCCGTTCGCAGCCTTCGGCAGCTCCTACAGAGGCATTGCGATCTGTCTCAGCCTGCCACCTGCGCCTGATACCCCTCCTCGACAATCAAACCAATAATCTGCTGCGCCGCCAAATCGCTTTCGACGATGACTTCACCGGTCGGCAGATCAATCTGGACGATGGCGCTGGGGTCGTGCTCGCGGATCGCGTCGGTCACGGCTTTTACGCAGTGGCCACAGGTCATGCCTTGCACATTGAAACGCTGCATGGGGTGCTCCTTTGAAATCGTGAACAGGGTTGGACAGCATGTTCGACCTTGCCATCGTGACAAGGTCAAGTTTCTTGTTTACCTGCCGGGCTGGTATTCGGGGCAAGGCTCGGCCAAGCTGCATCATCACCGTCCACCTCAGGAGTATCAGCGATGCGCTGGTCAGTAGTGAGCCTCTTCGGCATTCTCGGTCTGTTGGCTGCATCCCCTGCGGTCCAGGCCGATCAGGATTATGGCGTTCTGATCATTTCCCGCGAACGGCTGGAAGTCGCCTCGTCCTGTGAAATCGGCATCTATATTCAGGACCAACTGGCAGGCCGTGTGTTCCAGGAACAATCGGTGTCGTTCAATCTGCCGGCGGGCGAGGTCTCGGTTCGGCTGCGCACACTGCCGGGCCAGGTGTTTGGCTGCGACCCAGGCATGGAAGCGCAGAGCAATACCAAAATCAGGATTCAGGCAGGCGACATCCTCAAGTACCGGATCGCCAGCAACCTCAATGGCTTTTATCTCAAGCGTGCCGACCTGAACTATTGATCTGGACTTGACCTTCACCTCGTGGAAAGGTTGATCCTTGCAGGCAACCGCCTTCAGGGAGAGTGAACATGCTCAATCCGCTCAACTTCGATCTGCCGATTTCCGGCATGACCTGCGCCAGCTGCGCCGGTCGGGTCGAGCGCGCGCTGAACAAAGTGCCGGGGGTCAAGGCGGTCAGCGTCAACCTCGCCAACGAACAGGCGCACATTGAAACCAACGGCGAGCCCGACAGCGCCGCCTTGATTGCCGCCGTCGCCAAAGCCGGATACGGCGCCACACTCGCGCAAGACCCAACCCTCGCCGCTGATCAACAACACAAACGCCTGAGCCGGGAACGCTGGGCGTTGATCATTGCCATTGCCCTGGCCTTGCCACTCGTTCTGCCCATGCTGCTGCAACCTTTGGGCATGCATTTGATGCTGCCTGCCTGGGCGCAATTCGCGTTGGCCACACCCGTTCAGTTCATCCTCGGCGCCCGCTTCTATGTGGCGGCCTGGAAAGCTGTGCGCGCGGGTGCAGGCAATATGGATTTGCTGGTCGCGCTGGGCACCAGTGCCGGTTACGGTTTGAGCGTCTACCAATGGATCAGTGCACCGGCGGGCAGCATGCCGCACCTGTATTTCGAAGCCTCTGCGGTGGTCATCGCCTTGGTGCTATTGGGCAAATACCTGGAAAGCCGCGCCAAGCGCCAGACTGCCAGTGCCATTCGCGCCCTCGAAGCCTTGCGCCCCGAGCGTGCCCTGCAAGTCATCGACGGTCAGGAATTCGACGTGGCAATCAGCGCCTTGCACCTGGGCGATCAGGTGTTGGTCAAACCCGGCGAGCGCTTCCCGGTGGACGGCGAAGTCATTGAAGGCCAAAGCCACGCCGATGAAGCCCTGATCAGCGGCGAAAGCCTGCCGGTGCCGAAACAGGTGGGCGACAAGGTCACCGGTGGCGCCATCAATGGCGAAGGCCGGTTGCTGGTGAAAACCACCGCGCTGGGCACTGAAACGGTGCTGGCGCGGATCATCCGTCTAGTGGAAGACGCCCAGGCGGGCAAAGCACCGATTCAAAAACTGGTGGATCGGGTCAGCCAGGTGTTCGTGCCCACGGTGCTGGTGATCGCGTTGTTTACCCTCGGTGGCTGGCTAATGGTCGGCGCTCCGCTGGAGACCGCGCTGATCAATGCCGTGGCCGTGCTGGTTATCGCCTGCCCCTGTTCCCTCGGGCTCGCAACTCCCACTGCCATCATGGCCGGGACTGGCGTTGCCGCCCGCTACGGGATCCTGATCAAGGACGCCGAAGCTCTGGAACGCGCCCATGAAGTGACCACCGTGGTGTTCGACAAAACCGGCACGCTCACCTCTGGCACCCCGCAAATCGCCCACTTGAGCGCCAAAGGCGGTAATGAAGAACAAGTGCTGGAATGGGCCGGAGCCTTGCAACGCGGCAGTGAACACCCGCTGGCCAAAGCCGTGCTGGACGCCTGCCGAGAGTGGCGACTCAGCCCGCCGAACGTGGAAAACAGCCGCTCACTGACCGGCGTTGGCATTGCCGGAACCCTTGATGGCCGGGATCTGGCGCTGGGCAACCGCCGCCTGCTGGAACAAAGCGGCCTGGCCATGGATGAGCTGGCCGATGCCGCACAGGCGTGGGAAGCCGAAGGCCGCACTTTGTCCTGGCTGATCGAGCAAAGCCCGAACCCTGCGGTGCTCGGCCTGTTCGCCTTCGGTGACACCCTCAAGCCCGGCGCCCAACAGGCAGTGCAACAACTGACGGCGCGCCACATCAGCAGCCATCTGCTGACCGGCGATAACCAGGGCAGCGCCAATGTAGTCGCTCAAGCACTGGGGATTCGCGACGTCCACGCCGAATTGATGCCCGCCGACAAAGCCGCCACGGTGACCGAACTCAAGCGCCATGGCGTGGTGGCAATGGTGGGTGATGGCATCAACGACGCCCCGGCGCTGGCCGCCGCTGACATTGGTATCGCCATGGGCGGCGGCACCGATGTCGCCATGCATGCAGCGGGCATCACCCTGATGCGCGGCGACCCGGCGTTGATTCCCGCTGCGCTGGAGATCAGCCGCAAAACCTACGCCAAGATCCGTCAGAACCTGTTCTGGGCGTTCGTCTATAACCTGATCGGCATTCCGCTGGCAGCGTTCGGCTTTCTCAACCCGGTGCTGGCGGGCGCGGCGATGGCGTTGTCCAGCGTCAGCGTGGTGAGCAATGCGTTGCTGCTCAAGACATGGAAACCTAAAGATCCGGGAGCCGACTCATGAACATTGGTCAGGCAGCGAAACAGAGCGGCCTCAGCGCCAAGATGATTCGTTATTACGAATCCATCGGTTTACTGCAGGCGGCCCATCGCAGTGACAGTGGTTATCGGCTATACGGCAAGGACGACCTGCACACCCTGGCGTTCATCAAGCGCTCTCGGGACCTGGGCTTTTCGCTGGAGGAAGTCGGCAAGCTGCTGACCCTCTGGCAAGACCGGCAACGGGCCAGCGCAGACGTCAAAGCCCTGGCCAGGCAGCACATCGTCGAGTTGAACCAGAAGATCGAAGAGCTGGCGAGCCTGCGCGATACCTTGCAGGAACTGGTGGAGCACTGCCACGGCGACGACCGCCCCGACTGCCCGATCCTCAAGGATCTGGCTTCGGGTGGATGCTGAACCTAAGACCGCCCCTCCCTGTAGGAGCGAACTTGTTCGCGAGCCGCAACGCCTGACACACCGCCTCGCCAACAAGTTGGCTCCTACAGATCTGCGTCTGCCCCCGCATTGTCGGCGATTGACAAGCCCACTCTGGGAGACTCGGGGACTTGGCTTAGGGTGGATGCTGCTCCTAAGACCGCCCCCCCTGTAGGAGCGAACTTGTTCGCGAGCCGCAACGCCTGACACACCGCCTCGCCAACAAGTTGGCTCCTACAGATCTGCGTCTGCCCCCGAATTGTCAGCGGTTGAAAGGCCCATTGTGGGAGCGAATTCATTCGCGAAGGCGGTGTTTCAGACACAGAGGTGCACCGAATGTACTGGCCTCTTCGCGAGTGAATTCGCTTGTATGGTTAGACTTGAAGGGGTGGTGGGACGAACAAATCGCATCTGACTGCAGCAACAGTACAGACCGTGGGAGACCTCGCCCCACCCCTTCCACCAAAAGCGCCGATAAAGAATG
>Ga0247734_1000771_pt1 | contig 26585 bp, 36 predicted proteins | sample UWRJL103311B2_FD_180933 | JGI IMG/M metagenome (GOLD analysis project Ga0247734, IMG submission 180933) | Plant litter microbial communities from Arlington Agricultural Research Station in Wisconsin, United States - UWRJ-L103-311B-2 | ecosystem: Environmental > Terrestrial > Plant litter >...
CGGTTTGTGATTCAAGCTCTTGTTGTTGGTGGCACATAAGATGAATCCATGCGCTAACCAAAACATCGCAGAAAAGCCTTCGAGTACTCGTATGGCCTCTCCAGATTCTTGGAAAGCCCCGTCGAGCCGTTTGTGTGTCTTGCGCTGACTCCGCCGAAGACAATCCTGCGACATCGCCACCAGCGTATAATGGCGATACTGGAGGAAATTGATGAGATGCTTTTTCACTGTGGGAATAGTATGAACTATAGGGCTGGTGCATATACAATTTATGATTGCGGGTTGTAACTGTACAAGGACACCTCCAGGAGTTATAGGAGAGGTCGTCCTCGCTGCCCGTATCATCGCAGCCGTCGACAACCCCGCCGATATCTGTATATTCGAATAATGGCGATACTGGAGGACATTGATGAGATAATATTTCACTGTGGGAATAGTATGAACTATAAGGTTGGTGCATATACAATTTATGATTGCGGGTCGTGGCTATAAGGGACGTGGGAATAGTATGAACTATATTGCTGGTGCATATACAATTTATGATTGCGGGTCGTGGGCTATAAGGGACGTGGGCTTCTTGATGTGCCAGAATGGCGACGTGGTGGCTAGCGACGAGGTAGAACTGGGAGGGGCAGGCAGCGAGTTTATTATCTTTCGCAGATTGTACAAGTGCGTATCTCAATCGAATGCTATCATAATCCAGTATCCTAGGGCATGAACAAAGAGTTTATAGCTGGTAAAGTATATGTATTCTGTATTCTGTATTCAATGTTCTATGCATGCAATGAAGAATAGTGACCTTTTGAACTCGCCAACGACAAGTCGTGGATCCGATGAGAGAAGAGCCTAAGTCCTGCCAGAGTTCCACCACAAGAACAGGTATGTCCGAATCTCTATTGATGTTACCATTTACCCTAGTATGTGGCCCCTTACCATCGATGCCAGTCTCCGCCATGTCCTTTACGAATGCTCATATGCTTCAACTCGTTTTGGTAGCTAGGCTGGGTCTTGTACAACAGGACGGCCGTTCTCCTATAGCTCTCCAAAAGCTCACGCATTTCTCTAGATCCTTACACGAACTTCCCTTCAACCCCTCTTATGTATACATTGTGTAATATGGTTGTTGTAAATGAAGTCGTTGTTGATTTTGATCTAAGGAGGTCGGTCGCGTGATAAAGATTTGGTAGAGAAAGGCTCGGTAGAGGAGTCCTAGGACAGACATTTTGTTTCTGGACGAGTCAGTTGAGCCCTCTAAGGCAAAGCCAGGCTGGCTTTGTAGCACTTCCAAACACAGAAGATTCCCGACCGGAGGTATGTCAAGTAACATGGTTTCGCGTCTCAGGCAATGCAGTAGATTGCATCAATGTAGGTTGTCGAGGACACTGGTGTTATTGAGGTCTTTCGCAATTAGAAATTAGAAGAAGTCGGGTGAACGGTGGCGAGATCTTCGGCATTATGAAGGAGGAGAAGGAAGAGAAGGATAAGGAGAAGCATAAGGGTGGTTGTCAAGGTTCTGTGTGTTCGTGATTCGTGCGCGACCGGAGGAATCGTTGAACTGGCAGCCCCGAAGAAGCGCAGCATGGCTCAAATGTGTACTTGGAGGTGTTTAGGAGATGAGGAGAAGAAGACGACGAAGGCTCAACCCGCAGACGGTGGCTGGGGTTATCGTTCACCAGGGTGCCTGAATTGAAGTGATAGCCGAAGTCGAGAAGCACGATACAGCTCGGATGGATATCTTGGGGTTGTTGGGGGGTAAAGGAAAAGAAGGAGAAGGTTCAATTCATGGAAATGATGGCCGGTGTGTTTTTGTCCCGAGTGCGTGGTTGAGGCAGTGGCAGAGTGGAGAGAAGGGATGTAGTTCGGATATTGGAGGTGCCTGGAAGGAAGAAGAAGAAGTAAAACAAAGGGTTCAACCACGCACTCCGACGATGGGCAGTGTGTGTTTTCGATGTCTTGAGTTCGTGATCGAGGCGAAGGGGTAGAGTGACAATCGCACCATGGCCTGGATGTCAATACAGGGGGGTTTCCAGCGTGCGCGATGCGATGCGATGCGATGCGATTGAAGCATGAAATGATGCGGAAAGATTTCCCCCAATGCCAGTTCGAAGTCGGATCGGGGTTAAAGCATGAATAGATTGAGAGGGTCAATATGGACAGATACATACGAAGCGGCTCTTGCAAGTTTGCCTCATTGGCATAATTAGGCAACTAAATTGAATGGTTGGTGCGTTCGGTCGAGTTCTCCAAACCAACAACACAAGACGCTAGCTAACACAACACCTCCCACCTCCCACCTCCCACCACCCCAATCAATATTAAATTTGGAGGAATAATCGGGTCGGATCGCAGCAGCGCCGGGTGAGCGTTTCGAGTAGCTTTGAGCTTCAAACGTGGAGGTAACGGGGGACGAGGCTGCGAGGAAGTGCCAGTGAATGGAGTTGAGCGGGTCATGGCATGGTATGGCATGGCATAACATAACATAACATAACATAACATAACATGGCAGCGCTCTATCAAATCAATCCGATCCAGAAATCGCGGGAAAGCGACACTTGAATTCGGCATTTTGCCATGCGATAGATAGATAGATAGTACAGTGTTCTGATTTTGCGTCGCGGGCATTGCTGGCTCGCGTTGGGGAAAATTGAAAGCCAAAAACTGGAGAATTGCCACCCACTGAGGCACTGTCGGGAGCTGAGCTGTGCTGGTGGGCTGGGCTGAGCTTGAAGGCGAACGAACCCCTTTCTATAAGCGATATGCGAACAACCGCCGTAGCGTAGGGTTGTCAGGGGTAACTGGGCGATATGGATATGGCCAGCAGAGCCGCAAATGATGCAAAATCCACGTTTTGCGCGATTACGCGTGAGGAGAAGAAGATCAAAGGAGTTGGAAGAGGAGAAACGAAGAGAATGAGGACGGGGGATGCTTTATGAGGGGCCAGGCAGATGTACCAGGATCAAACCAGAAAATGACGCGTGGTCTCATGATAAGTGGGTCCCGCGGAGACGCGTTGTCACGTGGACCACTTTAGATAGGCAGAGAGGTTTCCCCCCCCCAGATCCAGATCCAACAATTCGTCGTTTTCCCCGGTTCTTTTCTTCTTTCTTCGGCTTCTCCCTCTCGTGTATGTTTCACCGCTTGATGGAATTGTTGGCTTGTTGGCCACTCGCCAGGCTGCACCCTCAGTCAGTCAATCACTCACAGTCCCCGTGCTTGGCCTAATCGAGGACCCAACCAACACTGGGCGGCACACCTCACATTACTTCGCCTCCCACACCACACGAGGGAGTGAGCTTCAAGTTTCTTGATCGGTGGGAGATTCAAAACTCGCGATCAAATGCATATCTCGAGAATATTTTGACTAGGAAAGGTGGCATTCGTCATTCATCATTCATCATTCATCCTGCATCCCCTTCACGCTTCCTTTTCGAGGCCACTGGGCCGGGTTTACCGTCACCAGGTCGCTTCCTTGTCGACACTTTGCACGACATTCGACATTCGACATTCTAGCTCCCCGTGGAGCCAACGAGAGATCCGTTGGCCACCACAGAAGTCATCGCAAAAGTTCGAAATATCAGCACCAACCTCGTGGCCCATCCATCCTCGAAGCGCTCTCTCCGGCCACGAGTCACTCGATACCCGTACCCACAACCGTCTCAGCATCGTGCGGTGACTTGACTATCGAGAAGAGTGCAACGACAGATCCAATGCTAGAGCCTTGCTTAGCATGGGATGCATCGCGGTGACTATTCATACTGTGCAGAACTAAATGACAGAATCCGGGCTCCTGCCGCAGATATTTGGGAATCCAAAACCGCGGAAGGATCTTGGTTTGCTTATCAGTCGTTCCACGGTCTCTTCTGCAGCTCGGCCAGCTTGTAAGAGCAGCAGAAGGAGTATATACATTGCACGAGCTTCGGTTGCTTAGTAGAAACCATACCAGCGCCGCTCGACATGGACATGGTGAGTGCAACGACGTCTTGGTGATGACAGGCACCGGGCAGAACGTCTCGGTACGAGTTATGAACAGCAACGTAGCCTGACTGTCCAGGGCTACCAATCATATAATTTGTTTGTGGGAGCATACCAAGGAAGCGAACCTGGAATCTTCAGTATGAGAGTGAGGGTCTTCCGTAGACTCACGGATCTCAGAGACCCTGATACTCAGCATCCTCTACCATGGATCGAACCACATGCCATAGAATGAGTAGTCCTAGGTGTTGCCGTGGTATCATTGATATGTTTCGCATGTTAGCCTTGTTCAGTTACAGGAGAAAGACATACATCGAGAACCATGGGGGCCCGGATACATCTCCGGACTGGTGGCATATGAGAGGGGAAAAAGACGCTAGTTCCTCCGGACCATTCCTGAAATTATCACAGGCAGTGGTGGATATGTTTACATATTTGGATCAGAATAGTAACCGGTGTGGCAGTACACTTAGCTGTTGGTCCCTACCCAGAGTTTATATCAGATCATGATTATACGCACCCCTTTTCTCCGCCTATTGAGTAATATCTTGCCAGGACCTCCGAAGCCATCAGAGGCAACAAACTAGGCGTCAGATTCAATGTGGCGGCAGATTCTGGTGCTTCGAAGACTAGGATAAGCTAGCTTAGACGACATTCGATGACGAGCTCTCCAATATGCTTGCCGGACTACATATGATGCGCAGCATCTTGGGTACGCGAGATGAGACATGTACTTATGAACGATATCCGTTTCGCTCCCTAACCGATAAGGTCGTCGATGGTCCGGTCAAAAAGATCTCCTGTACGACTCATGTCATCTCGTTGCATGTCGTTCGGCACAACGGGTTCATCTCTCACGCTTTGGTCAAAGGTTCCATTGGGATGCGAACCTTGATTCGTACCAACCAAACCATTCTCATCGCAACGTCCGGGAGATAGAATGCATTCCCAAGGTGAATTGAAACATGCGGCCAAAAATACCATTGATAACATATTTTATTCGAATAACACCACACTTATAGGTTATTCCCAGATTCAATGATATGTGACTATTTGGTAATCCATACTTCTCCTGGGGAAATACATGCTTCTCTAATCCGCCAACTATGGCAAATTGCTCAAATACTTCAAGCTGAGCCAGCTGGGTAGCAGCCCGACTGACACAAGCAGGAGCTGCATGAATCATTACCGTTCACCCTCTCTACCCTTTCTGGCACGCTTTCCGAGATCTCCAATACCATACACACAGGTGTGTACCATTGCATATACAATGTGTATTAAGACCGCTGCCCCGGTGAAGGAGAGTGGTTTCGTGGACGTGAACAATGGTACCTCTAATGCCATGACCTGAGTAGGCGGAACTCCCATGAAACCCCCATGAAGGCGAAGCCAAACACGCGATCACTGGCCTTGCACCGCGTTACTCCTGGCACTCCTGTTGTGAAAATATATGCAGCCTCTAGATGCACGGGTATTCAGTCAACCCTGCCCAGCATGACCGCCGAATATTTAGATTCAATAGCAGTAGCTGTGGTCTTCGTCTCGACATCGGTTGTGGCAAGAAGCTTTGCGTGTAATGGCCCGCCACCAAAGCATAGCAAACCCAGAATACCAATGTCTTGAATCTGCATACGCAGTGACCGCTTAAGACATACACACAATTCACCGTTCGTACCTTCAAGGGCCTTGGTCAGTTGTTTGTTGACGTGCCTTATTACCGCAGTGGCCTTGGAAGAGCCGTCGAATGTTCGCGAGGTGGCCGACCACGTTGCACAAGGTATCAACGGATCCTTCAGCCTCAGTCATCGCCAAATCAACCTCCAAGATCGTATCCACGATCGTGTCCAGACTCCCTTCACACTGAAGGTAAGAAACGCAAATTCGGGCTCAAACCTCGTCGGTATCAGGGGATCTGTCCTTTTTGACTCAAAGGAGTCGCTCGTTGTTCATCATGTCTTTCAATGCTGTCAAAGCATCCTCCATGACTGAATGGCTGCGGTTAGCAAAAATAGCTCAGAGGTCTGGTAAGGGAATACATGTGCTGCTAGCAAGATCCATCTCGCTTGCTGTCGCTGAAAAGCTTGAATATTGTGCAATGGTACGGAAAAGAGCAACGGGCCCAGACGATGGAACAGGGCACAATTTTGCTGCTGATGAAGCCCTGATGTAGGAGTTGAATACGATCGAATAAGTGATAGAAGTCGATGAGAACGAGCTTATGCTTCTATGGCTTGTGGGCTCACTAGATTCCTAGACAAACCCCGCTTATTCTTAGAATACTGCGTCAATTATGGTGAATCCATTGTTGGTCAAGTGCGTACCCTAGGCTACCATCGCCAGTGTCACTACGATATCGGCCCCAGGTTTGAGCAGGTTAAAGATCCTATCCGTCTTCGCGTCGAGGCTAGATCCGCCGCTGGCTGCTGCAATTCAACATCATTGTTTCGTGCCTCGAAGCCTTGTATGTATAGCAGGTTCCTTCTCGGAATCAAAACTTTGGAGTGTACGCGGTGCGATCATTATAGCCTGCCATGCTGGACGCTGCAGTGCTGGTGCGCGAGCACGGTCTTCATCAATGGGTTCTTTTACTCCAGGGGTGTCAAGTGTTTCTGTACTTCTGGGAGTATTCAGATACTGCTTCCTCAGGGCTTATCTGGCTTTCAGTCGACGTTTCTATGCCTAATGGTTGAGGACACCCTCTGCTTGAGGTAACCACTTTGTATGACCATGGGTTGTCGGTGGCTGAGCTTGACTGCACTATAGGTCATTTCATATTTGTTACACCCACCCAGATCAATTGTAACCTAACACAGTGGATCCTCCGAGCGCCCAAACGAGCCAGGCCCCCGAAATATACCAGAGTTGGTCGACGAGAGCACTAAGAACGATGGCATTCTTTGATTCTCCGGCAGAATTACCGTATTAGAGAGGAGAAGTGCCGGACAAACTTACAGCAAGCAATATGTCAGGTGTGATAGCAGAAATCCAATGCGGTTGGATATGTTTGCTCTTGAAGAACCAGTAAGGCAGTTGATCGGAAGGTGAATTGTGGGGTTGTCTTTGGCGTGGAAAGTGTCCTTGGCATCATATGCATTTGGTCCTACTACTACGGAGATACTTTACCTTTCTAGCTATATGGCTCATAGGTACCCATATAATATCATCTTCTGCTCTCTTTTCTCTCTCCCCTGCTCCACTATAGCAGCATTCCCTTCCATCCAAATCAAGTCAAATTATATGTATATATATATGTTATGTTATGGCAGAGAAAACACGCGCCTTCGTCTACCCTAAATATCCCGTCCTGCCACCATTCTACGACCACCTAGGCACAAGTCTAGCATCACCAGCTCTCCGTGAACCTCATTACTCTAGTAGGACCGACATGTCTCAACCCATCCATCACCTCAAACCCCCCAAGACCGTTCATTGTCTGAGCCCGCTATCATCGCATATCAAACCCATCAAGACGCACCGTGTATATCTCGAGGCCACGGGCGCGCCACCCCAAGTATCCTCGTCCGCACGCTAGATTGTGAATGAAGGCAGGCACCAACACCAGCCGTGGAAACATATTGGGATAGTGCAGCTGGAGGTTGCAGCTGGAGGGAACATAGGGGTGGGCTTCCCCTTTGGCGACAAGGGCATATTTTGATATATGGGTGTTACGATGTTGAGGTTTGGGCGTTTGGGCGTTAAGGATTGAGTTGCGCCAACGCTGTAGGTATATACACAGGGCAGGGCAGGGCAGGGTAGGTGATATACGTCGCCCTGTGGGAAGGGATGTCACTCGATGTAGAACGAGATGAAAGAGATAGCTATAGGGTTTGTCTTTCAGGGTGCTGAGAAAGAAAGATAAAGGTACACGTTTAGCCTAGGGACAGATCGGTAGCAGCCAGCTATATTTCATCTAGCGGCGCGATTGGCACGTTCTAATGGTTGAGCAGTGGCATGGTGAGGGATGGACTGGCGTTTTTGGAAAACAAGATGTGCTAGCTATGGGGAAGTCTGGTTGTTGTGTGGAATATGCAAAAAGGTGAGCAAGTGGTGTTCAGCATCCTTTGGGATATCAGCGTGGTGGACTACACCATGGCATCTAGTCTTCATGCTAAGGTATGCTTTTGTGCGGACACCATGAGCTACAGTACGGTGGTAAGATCAGTTGTACAGTACAGCACCTCCTTAAGTATCGTACCCAGCCCTATGCTATAATTGTGCAGAGTATGGCAATCACACGATGGTTGATATCTGAATGGTACAGTACAATCATCGGGTACGGTTTGATATATGGAAAGTAACTTCCTGGCCTTTCTTTGGGCACTAGCAAATGTAGCAAATTTTTGCTTGGAATTTGACTTTTTTGACTCCTTGTACTAACTAAATCGATGCTAGAAGAAGGTTGGAAGGCAGGAGCGAGTTTGGGGGGTGTATATAACCTGGTTCTCACACCAGGTTGCTCCTTATCAATACATCACCATTTGGTCCCACCACATTACTATCCTCTCCACTATGCTATGCTAGAAGTGAAAGGTCATGGCGTATTACAGAAACACACGGGAAGTCATAAAAATGAACTTTAAAGCAGTTTTGGGATCGGATACAAACTATTACTAATGAACTCTATTAGTTAGTCCATTTTGTATACCCATTCATTAATTTCTGTACCGTTGTTATTTTGCTCGCAGAAACACCAATGGTAGTCCCATCGGCTCCCTTTTCCTATTTAGATATCTGAGTGGTTATTTGCTACCGCATGATCGACCATTTGTCGAGAGCATCCCAGGTAGTTAAATGGACTACATAGCTCTGCCAGGGTTTTCGACTCCATTTTCTCCTAAACTAGAGGATACGCTACCAGGACGTCGAATGGTGGCTGCTCGGCCTCGATCGAGGTTTTGCATACTTTTCGCACACTCTGTCGTGAGCTGCTTGTCGGCCAGTGAATGGAGCCATAGCAATCATGACTGCTTCAGCAACGGTCAGACCCTCGAGTTGGATTCAGGTTATCTAACATGGTATCGACCTTCACCACAAGACCCGCAAGTGCGAAGTTGTTTTTTATCTGGTGAAGAGCGCCGCAAGCGATAAGAAATGAGTTAGGGAAAGCTACCCATCCCAGATGCCATGCCAAGGCCCCGACCCAGGCTTGCTCGAAGTCCGTTACTAAGGCATCGATTGCTAGGTGGCCGGCATCCGAACGGAGAATCTTGGAAGCAGCGAGAACGGCCTCGCTGGAGATTTGGTTACGTTTTTGAGACATGGTACGGAGTCGAGCAAGCACCCTCTGTGTAAGACGAATAGCTCGGAAACTTCACCGACCTCGTTTGACGACATTATAATAATATCTAAAGCTATTTTAACGAGAGATCCCCCGATAAAAGCTAGAAATGCTTCATCTGAGAAGATACTGCGAGCTTCTTCTCTTCGAAAATGGTTTCGGAAAAACCCCGCGAGCCTATGGCCCTGACATATGACATAGTTTATAATAGCAGAAATGGAACTTTGGTTGTTGAGGTTTGTCGTTTGGTCATCAAAGTGCAGCAAGTTTTCTTTACAAGTCTCTTAAATGGTTTTAAGTATGATTAGCTTTGCTGGGACGCTTTCAGGGCTGCGGAAGGGCATTGCATTTCAATGTATGGGGAACTCTTCTTCCGGGTTCTATTCCGGTCTGGAGATTTGACCTCCTAGGTAATTGAAAATCATCCCGAGTGGGGAACCATGCGCGCTGCGGTGGCATGCCAATTGTGTGCCCAACGCAAGGAACATGCGTAAGTCAAACCAGACCAGAGTGAATCTGATTCGGTGTACTCAGCATTTCGTCTCTTGGCGGTTCTGAGTGATGTCAGCTGTTTGGGTTCTGCCGGCTAAACGACTGGGTTGTAAGATATAAGTCTACACGTGTATCCCAAAAAGAAAGTTCGAGGCGATGGAACACGCCCGGAATGTCAAAATGTAAAATCAATTGAAGTGAAATATTCGGCCCGAAATATTCGGCTTCGGTACGGATGGGTAGGAAACCAAATTACGAAGGCTTACTATACTGACTCTGAGACTTGGAATTTTGGCTGATGTTATAGCGTGTTCCAGATGAAGATAACAAATTAAGAGTTCAGAACAAGATATTGAAGCAGCAGCTTGCAGCCTCAGCTACAGGAAATCATAAAGGTTTTTAATTAGCTCAATGTCCATTCCACAGAGATATTAACACTACAGCCTTTAATGGAAAACCTCTCATTTCAAACTCCGGAGCTTTCAAATTTTCGTAACTTCTCAATTGCCTGATCCTGTGATCAAGCTTTTAACTAAGTTGATATCTACAGATGGGCAGTGGATGGGTTTGCAGGTTCTACCACAGGCGTATATTGTGTTTGTACTGTGGAAGGAAAGTATTAAGAGACTTTTGGCCCTTCGACATCTTTCCAGAACGCATATATAAGCTCCACATGTTACCTAAACCGGAGAGTTTATACATCCATATCAACCCTCATAGCCCTAATGCTGAATACGAGTTGTTTCGCCACACCAATCTCGCTATTTTACCAAATGCCACAATTTAATTTCGCGAGTGGGGGGGGGCTCTTTCTCCAATTCTGGCCCCATAACAATCTTTTGAAGGCTTCCACCAAGGCATGGACTTTCCCTAAAGCTCCAGATCGACTTTGTATATAGTGCAGTTCAGGGGTGGTTAGAGGTTGACGGTAGTGAGCCCTAACCAAAACTGTAACCAACACCGAGACCTAATGCCTGTCAAAGGGTGAATATTCCACGCTGCTGCTGCCAGGTATCTTTGTTGGCGTAAGTTGCAATCTAGCGGACAAGAATTCCAAGGCTTCAAAATACTCTTTTCTTTGGTACGTCTGTATGCCCAGTCGCGTGTCTAAGCTTGGTCTGAATGGGCTGGTCCAACAAACCCAGGGGGGTAAGCGAAGCTGAATATACGAAGTATGAGCAACTTTACGGAGACGCGTTATGTCACACCGCCTACCGTTGATCTACCAGAACAGCGGCAGATTAATATATACACACTATGCCTTATATATCTTATCTAGGCGGCCTGGCACATCTCAGGCCTGGCACCTCCGTAACCAGTATGACACTCCTAGCCCCGGAAAACTTCTGTGGCTTCTGGACTGGCCATTCATGTTCACAGGTAGCAGAAGTTTAGACGATGTGTTTCACCAAAATAAGAAATTCACCCATGTCATATTTTGTTGTTTCGGACGTTTGTCTCGGAGATAGGTCGCAAATCGGATCAAATTGCTACAGAGATGAACTCTCAGTCTCAGAGCTTGAGAGTCTGATCCTTAACGACACCTTCTTGCGTTTGTTCAGTAGCGAACTCACATTTATCTTTATACGATCACTGTTACGATCCTGTTATAGGAGAAAATAGAGAAGTGCGAGGCAGTCCTAGGTATTATTTGGTGAGAACACTGAACTTATCAAGTATGGAAGGACTCGTTTCAGGAATGCGCTGCAATCCGTTCCTCACACCATTCCCACAAAATCTTCCCCTTACCTTCTTCCAAAGCCTTGTAAATATCGTTTCTTGGATTCTTCTTCTGGATCCTTCCCCATGGAATAATGTATGCACCCTGACTTGTGTCTGTGATTTCTCCGGAGAGCCCAGCAAATAATTCTGTGTAGGCACCCATCTTCACTGGGTGCAAGATCATATTTACAAAAAACATCATCAGTCGGGGTTGCGAATTGTAGATCGTGGTTTTTATATTCCCCGGGTTCTGACATACACTAATAATACCATCCTTGCCATAACGCTGTCCAGCCTCATGGGCGAGCATCCAATTTGCAGCTTTCGAGGTCCCATAGTTGACATGGGAATTGTTTATGCCGTCGTGAAGATTCTTCAGCACGTAGCCGCCTTGTGGAGCCATACCTTCCATCATCCAAGAGCTAGTCCAGACGATGCGAACACTGTGCTTTGGGGCCAAGGAAGCTGCCTTTTGAAGCTTGGGATGAAGTAATTGTGTGAACAGGAGGGGGCCGATGACATTCACGCCCATGTGAGCTTCGATGCCCTGTTTCGTCTTCGTGCCCACGGCTATGGACCCCACACCAGCGTTGTTCCAGAGAATATCCAACCGCGACTCCTGGTCGGAGAACATCTTCGCGGCTGAACGCACCTGAGTCAGATCGTCAAGGTCGAGATGGAGGAATTTGAGACGTGATGCCCCAGATTGGTCACTGGATACAACTTGCTGGATAGCTTCTTCGGCACGCTCTTTAGACCGGCTCGCCATATAGATTGTTGCGCCGGTAGGATATAGCATCTTGATAAGCTCAAGGCCAACACCTTTGTTGCCACCCGTGACAATGAACACGCGGCCAATTTGAGTACCGACATCATTCTCCGTAAATGTGACCGCTGGTGGGAAGTATTGCGATTTGAAAGATGAAAGCATTACGGGCAGTGGTCTATAAATGAGAGCGAACTGTATATGTCTACTTAATCGCAATTTTGGTTTTGGGGAAACATGACCCACACTTTTTCACCGAGCGGATGGCAATAAATTGATATAGCTGTAATATGAATGTAGCATGCAATAACATGCACTTCTAGGTAGATCAACATCCAATCATGGCCTGTTGGTACCCACAAGTATATTACACTTGGCAGAACGGAAATCGGTTCGCTCTAATTCACGTGTGGTCTTGGCAGAACTCCCTCATTCCGCCTTTATGACAACGTTTCACTTTAATCTCCAGAACAACAAACCACAAAGAAAGTGGAAGAGGAAGCACAGAGTTGTCTTTAGTTTCACTTGATACACTATCCGGGTATCCATTCATCGAATTTAGAGAGTTCTTACGAGACTCATAAGCTTATCACTCCCGTTAATTGGTTTCTGTTTGACACCACGGACTTTTCCCATCTTCAAACAACTCTGGTCGCGTTAGCTGTCGTGGTAGAAGCTGGCTTTAAATAGGCCAAAGCTACTGCCTCGATTCTTCATGCCAATAGCTGGGGGTACCGACCTTTTTGATGTGCCAAAGCCGGAGTGGAGACCATAGCGGGCCGTAGTTAGCAAAGGATTCAATACAGAGCATTTGTCTCTCTTGTCACTGGCATAGTACCAGAAGCGGCGGTTTATGTCGAGACCTTCAAGCGTCTCTCAAAACCAGGTGAACTATTTAAGTTGGATCTAGTAACGCTTCGCTTTACAATGGATCTTATGGGATGGACGATCCTGTACTCTTGAATTAATTTACTAACAGTCTCTTAGTAACGCTAGCCTGGAAGCCCAAAAAGGTTATAACACTCTTGCCGATTGTATGTTAAGTCAGATTCGCTGGCATCAACATAACGCCAAAGTGAACCCTTTGAGTTTTCTTTAATGTCGCTCGGTGGTACATTCACTAGTCCAACGTTGACAAATGGACGCCTACATCGGCAACCTTCTAGATACACGCTACAGAGAATGTGAAAATTTTCTTTTTTAGAAAAAACGAGTAGTAAAGTGGACATCGATGTAATTATCCAAGCCTACATCGCCGACGCCAAGATCGAACCAGAAAAGCTTGACTCCGCATTTCGTGCTTTCGCAACTCGTTAAATTTGTCTCTTTGTGTTCGTATAGCACGACTCTACAAGCAATACCATTTGTTTTTGATTCACAATCTTTCTAAAAACCCTGCTTGTCTTGCGAAACTACGGGCAGAGAGCACGATGCTGTTTTTGGGAAGGATGTATCAGATGTTGCAGATAAATTGGCTACACACCCACATCTCTAAAACAATCTTTCATATACCACCGCTGTGATCAAAAAAACACTCCGTCTCTTCCCACCTGCGGGAACGTCTTGCCAAGTTCAAGCTGGTGAGAATCTGGTCTCATATATCGGACAAGTGTGTCCCACAGACTCAGCTATTGTTTGGATCCCACATACTCCCATCCATCACTCCCCCTCTAATTGCCTCGTCATTCCTACCAGAGCGCCTCCTCGTGGGGTCAAAACATGATTTGTATCCGAAGAAAGGACCCTGGAGAACGTTTGAGCATGGAGGAAGAAATTGCATGGCGCAAGGTTTGGTAAAGGTGGAACTAAGGGTTCTTTTAGCGATGCTGATCCGGAGCTTTGATTTTGAAGATGGATATAATTAATGGTATTCACAATATGGAGGCAATAGTAAAGGAATGAATACCGTTCGGAGAGAGAGAGAATACTTGATTGAGGAGGGGAGTGCGCATCCTGTAGAACATTATCCTTGCAAGGTGAAAGTTAGATAATAGTTAGAGGAGTCAGTATATGAAATCTTTAAACTAAGACACTAAGATAGCCCCAACAAAGAGTTTGATACAATACGTGTAAGCATGTTCTCTTCATTAACTCTTTTAGTAGCTTGATCACATATGTAAGACTGTGCCATAGACACAATCCAAGAACTATTGTTGAAACTTAAATTCAGCTTTGAAGAAGCCGGTAACATACGCACAAAACGCCATGACGCCATGTTTTACATACTGAAAGAACTTTTGAAAAAAGACCCCCGACTAAAATTTACCGCCCATCTTTATGCAAATACCTTTTCAGTTCATGCTTCCGGGGAGCACTCTATCTTTGTCATTGTTTCTTCCTTCTGGACACGCCGCCTTGCAAATGGCTGTAGACCCATCAGAGCACCTTGCTGGAGCTGCCTTTAAGCCAATTGGGCATTTGCTATCCAGGACTGCAGGTTTGATCGTATTCTTATCATCGTCTTTCTTTCCACCGTTTGGTTTAGGACAAAGCGCTGAACATTGTGCACTTCCACCACCTGGACATGCTACACCTCGCGATCCCATCGGGCATCGATTGGCAGTAAATATGCTCCTTGTTTCTTTCTCTGGACTCAAGAATTAGCAGCTTCTTAAAAGTTTCTGTGTTCGTGGTAGGAAAGAATATGAAGCTTATGGTGGATGTGATGGGGAGTGGCGTTACATACCATTGATAGGAATAGCACTTATAACAGAGTTTAGAGCAAGAAAGCTCATGAGAATAGTTGCAGAGGTTGGGAAGTACATTGCGAGTAAGCGTAGGGAAAGTGGATTGTGTTCTGTTTATGGTTCGACAATCGATATCTGATGAATAAGTTAGAAAAGTTGGAAGTCAATATATATACTTGAATTCCAAGCACAGCACGACATGATCATGTCAACCACTCGTCTGTTAAGATCAACTTCGTCTTGACCACAACTCCTTCTAGTGGCTGTAAACTCTTGACATTTCTTGAAACGCCGTGTAACTCATGGATTAATTGCGGCTTCCCTTAAAACAGAACCACCTACATGAAGTGGTATGCTCGTATGGAGCGCATTGTCGTGTGGCTTGGACTACTGAGCCTCAGCCTGAATCCTTTTGCCGTGCCGTCAGGGGTTAAGCGAAAAAATAAATAAGCGAGGGGGTTGAACATTCTATTAGTAGCACAGTAGTACAATATCTGTGATCAGCTCCAAATTCCAAGCTCTAATGAAAGAAATGTCATATTTACAGTGCCAGTTGTTCTGGCTAGAAATGAATTTCTTACTACTGCCATATTTCGTCAATTTCTCATACCTCAAAACGGGAGATTTGAAATCTACGCTAGATCATGTGCTTACGTCCTCCCTTGCCCAATACCACAGCAAAGCATATCCAATACGGAGCTTAAACCCTTACTCTGTTGCACAAAGTGCTTTAGTGATCACTATCTTTCCATCAAGCGTCATCTACATTAGAGGTGCTTCCAAATTATTACAGGGTCGTCTTTCCATTCATCACATCCCTCCTCCTCCTCCTCCCCCCATATCACCACCCATTCCGCAGCCCATCCCACCATCCATTCCTCCCATCATCATTCCACCTCCGAGCCCCAATCCACCGCCAATCATCAAAGGCATCCCTAGTCCCATCCCATACCCACCACCAAAGCCTCCCCCATATGGCCTTCTATATGGACCCTGAGGTCTGATGTATCTCGGATTCGAATGTCCATATCCGCCTTGCATATAAGGATTATATCCATAAGCATTCCCCGAATACCCCCTTCCTCCGCCCAGGCCTCGCATCGGAGGCTCAATGTAGACCTCGTTCCCGCTTCTATCCCTGCCAATGGATTGAGGCTCGCCTGTTTGCGCGGCTTTTAGCATTGCGGCTCGATACATCTGATGTCGCTCATACATGCGGCGTTCTTCCTCTTCGCGCTGGCGGCGTTTCTGTTCGCGCTCTACGTGTGTGGAAGATGTGAGTTTATCTTTCATCTTGCGGCCGAATTTGTGAACGCCAGTGGGTTCTTCTTGGGCGCCGCCTGTACCTTGTTTGTGGGACGGGTTGCAATCATCATCATCAGAGGATTCAGCTTCGATATCTTCAGTGGTAGGGATCTTGTGTAGACCCTGAATACGGGTCCGTTCGGCGGGAGAGAGAGTTGACATGAATTGTGGGTCGTCGTAGGGGTGGTGCCAAATACTGCGGGGTGGATCGACGGTGGTGTGTACGAAGAACTTAATAAATATCACTTTTGTTAGCTGGTGTGTTCGATACATTTGATTGGGACCCAACTAAGAGATGTGGCGTGGGTTGCTAGGAGGATGTATCGGGAGGGGCGTTACCTGATGATGCGTATCAGGATCATAAGTCCTAACCCAACCCTCCGGCAATTCGCGACCTTCATCCTCCATGCTTCTCCTTTCCTCTGGACTTATTCCATTGCGTGCCTTTGGTCGTGGGACCTCGAGGTTATTGGGACGCGATGGCGCGGTAGTAGAAGATGCCTCTGAGTAAGGAGGAGGTGCACCAAGACTATGTATATTGCCAGACATTATTGTGGTAGTGTGTTTGTATTTCTGTCTTTTGAGATTATAAGTAATAGATTGATATTGATAAGGTATTTGATATATAACAATTTTACAAAAAAGTGATGTGAAAGGCGGATGTGGAGGCGGGGAGGAGAATGTTGTATTTGTAGTTACGTTGTCTGTTTTATCATGACGTCGCTTTCCGCCTTGCTCCACACACTCTATTCTGCCAATTGCTATCAGTTTAGCCAATTCATGACTACGGGCACTTTCAACCAGCTTCATCTATGTCCACTTCCCTCGAAGTACTGTACCTTGTAATGTCTCGGGTTTGGGATAGAAAGGTCAAGTTCCCAGTGCTGATACTACCACAGCTATGTCTTGGCACCCCCCTCCCCCCCGCCCCGGTTAAGCGAGGTATATTTGGTGCATGGCCCAACCACGACTAGTGTGTAATGTAACTACAAGCTGTTCAATAGCGGCCTAACTCAAGTGATCAATGGATCGTCAATAGATAGTATGTGTAGCTTTCATCATAGTTGTAGTTGTCTAGTTGTATTTTATAATGCTGATGTCTATTCTATTGATATCAAACCCAAATTTCATGATAGTGATGTTAACATTTATCTTATTCTTATCTTTATATACTTTTGGCATAAACCTCTTAAATAGTATATCTAAAAAAGCTAGCATTGTCTCCAAGGTCTATTTCCCTGTTCTTCTGCTCGCTCGTATAATCTTCTGGTCTGGGGTTGTTTTCGTCGCGTGACTTATTGATGCGTTTTAATATGAAAATCTGGGCGAGAACCAGAGTGAGTGATAGGGTCAGGAAACTGGTGACATTAGTTTGAGGTCTGCTAGTGATATAATAAAAGTGGGACTGAGCATGACTAAAGACTTACGCCATGTTAACGCCGTGGCCAAGGAAATAGCGTGGTTTATCAATGTTGCGGTAACTATATGAGCACTGTTAGCAACCGATTATTTTGCACCCTTCATCAACCGCGCACATAGAAGCGAGAAAAAAGTAAAACATACGTGAATGAAGCAATAACCCCACCACAGTTACCAAACCCGATCTGGATTGCGATTCCCACACCACGCTTTATGGATCCACCAATATTGTTTCCATTCCACATGACCATGATAGGGATCATGGGATACACACCGCATGCGGCAAGGAAGGTGCCAATGTATTGAGCTGCTGGGATACTAGTTGCCAGCAGGAGGACATATCCAATTATCCCAGTCATTGCGAAGCCGGCTAAGAAACTAATGAAGTATCTTGTTAGTTTATCATACAGTATTAAATAGAGAAATGCAAAAATGAACCAGGAGGGACAGATTTGGATGTTACGAAAATGTGGGAGAACATACTATCCTCTCATCTTCAGTCTGTCGCTATAGTAGCCTCCAAGAACAGTGCAAATGCAGCCTAGGACGTATGGTGGCTAATTTAGGTTAGTAGTGACACGAAATTTTAGATGGGAAGAGGAACGTACCACTGTCATTAATTGTGAAGTGGCTGCTGAGTATCCCATTGATAAGATGATAGAAGGCAGGAAAAGAGAGAACGAGTATAGAGGAGTGAGTATACCCAGATACGCTCTATTATCTACTCGTCAGTTTCCACCGCTGAAAAGTTGATAGGAGTAGGAATACTTACACTGCTTGGATCCAGATCTTCCAATCCATAAACGCATGTTTCATAAACTTCGTGTCGTAATGCTCGGCTAACCCATCATTGTCGGTCTTTAGTCTCGCATGCACCTCATTTGCCTCCTCTGTCGTCAAGAAACTAGCCGTCTTTGGACTATCTGCCAACGCCCAGAATGCAATGATTGCCACAACCACTGTCAATAACCCCTCTAAGATAAAGATCCAGGCCCAGCCTGGACGTCCTCCTAGCCCGTCCATCTGATTTATTCCACGTGCGAGAACACCACCAAAGGCCCCTGCAACGGTGGCGGCGGAGAAGAAGATGGCCGCACGGAAAGCACATTCTTTGCGAGCGTACCAGAGGGTGATATAGTAGTTGACACCCTGATTTATTAGCCATGGCCAATGGTATGTAAGGGAGGGACCTTACAGGGAAGAGACCAGCTTCTGCGACTCCTAGGAAAACACGGGCAATGACTAGGCCGTGGAAATCTTTTACGAGACCAGTAAGGGTCATGGTGATACCCCATGCCAACATCATTATCGGGAACCACATGGACTAGATTGGTTAGTTTTGAGCGATTTTGGCGAAGACTATACACGTACTGCTCTCCATCTCTTGAGGACCCTGGGATTGTTAGAGGTTTTGCTTGAAAGAGTGGAGGAGCTTCACCTACATATTCGATGGGACTTCAAATAGAACATATGTGATAACTATGCCATTAGAATATTATCTTGTTAATATCACAACTCGGAACTCACAAAAAACACCTGAAAACCGCACGAGTTAGTCAATCTAATTAACATGGTAGAGCGATCATTAACTTACAAAGGGCAGTATTATACTGCATCGAATTTTTCTCTAAGTGAATGGAGTCCTCGAGACCAAAAAGTTTCGCATTCCCGATATTGGTACGGCTGGGATTTTGTTAGCCGTCCACTGTCGATCTTGAAAAGCCCACATTCCACAGGAAACGTACTCTAGAAAAGAAAGCAGGTAGAGTAATGATAGGAACGGAATCAAATGCCAATCGATCTTTCTCAGGAGCCTCTTCGTTTGCAGGGCATCATAAGTAGGCTCATAGGCCTCTTCAACAAAATCGACATTAGGCTTATCAATCTCGTTGGTGACATATTGCTTCATCGGCAGATCTTGCGCCTCTTGAGTAGCCATCACCTTGTAGGTTGTAGCTTTGTCGTATTCGGGCGAGAAAACCTAGATGGATAGTATGGGAACAGGTGAGAGGAGGAGAATGCTTCAATCAATGTCACCACTGAAAGAGAGGAAATTAGAAAGCAAGTCTTGCTGTTAAAACCTGGGGAGGCCGTCTCCATCTTATATATAGATAAGCCGGCCGTATCTAGGATGACCTGACATTGACTTTCTTGGGGTGCATTGAGGACAGAAAATGAGGAGTATGGAGGTCTTATCATTGGCTATGGAAGGTATAACGGGATGGACATCGAGCAAGTCCAGACCACTTAGCACGCTATCTCGACCCTCAATCCTTACTAACAGGGAAAACTTATGGGTTGGCCAAGCATGACGACCGCCATGCCGTCCACCCCGCCACTCTCCTCCACACAATCCATGGAGCCCCGCGATCTTCTGATCACTCCTATTTTCCACCACGCGCCGGACCCGCCCGTGGAGCTTCGTTCGTGGCACGGGTTGAGGGATGCAGCGCGGACGCCCCGGAGAATCGCATCCTACAATTTGGGAGGACGTGCTGGGGGAAACTAGGAGACCAAAGCGCTGTACATCGAACGAATCTGGTGGGTGGTCATCATTATGGGGTTACTCCGGGGGAAGACTTATCGCCCCGAGACGAGGCAGAGCGGGGAATCACTTGGGTGCAGGAAACCGGCCTTGGCATCTCCTGGAATTGGCCGAGAACTGACTCGCGGTTAGCTTGGAATTATAACTACAATCATAGTTAGTACAGTAGTATGTATAGAAGGCACAATCTCATAGCTGCGGAAGCATCTTCAAACCTTACATGGGAGTTATTGCCTCAGGCTAGAGTACACTCTGTGTAAGTATTGTGCAATACGGTCCGGATCACATCCTGCGCAAATATTCCAGCAAAGCAGATTAGGAACGATTGGGGCTAACTTATCGAGGTTCTATCTGATGACAGAATCGAATCTGAACGGCTGCCCGGCTAGCTTTCTATAAGTGAGTCCCCATGTACTGGGTAAACATATAGAGGTTAATGATCAAGCCGCATCCACAATTATTTATATATACTACAATATAACCAATTAATAAATAGCTAGGAAACATAGTCACGCTTACTAGTGCGAACCTTACAGACTCTTACCTTATTACTCCGAATATTTTCGCCGTTATTGATATGTTGAAACGAAACGGTGAAATTTCATGCCGCATTCTCTCCTACAGTCTCGAATGCTCTCAAGGAAGCGAATATTTACTATTGAACAAATAACAATGTTTTGATTTGGAAAGTAAATATTCGACAGACTCTCTCCTCAGTGTAGTGCCATGTGTAGTGCCATGAACTATGGGGTTCCTCCAACATCCACCTCGACATTCTCCTTCTTCTCCAAAGAACTATAATACAGCTTCGCAAACCGACTTTCTTCATCTTGAAGCAATGTATATGGCTCTCCAGTCTCAACAACGCTTCCAGCATCCATCACAATTACCTGCTCAAAATCTAAAATCGTATCTAACTTGTGAGCGACAGACAATATTGTGTGTCTTGAGAAGTGCTGCCGAATAAGCGTCTGGATCAAGTCATCCGTATGTGCATCCACACTGCTCGTTGCCTCATCTAGTATCAAGATGGTAGATTTTCGCAAGATTGCCCTTGCAATACAGAAAAGTTGCTTCTGGCCGTGGGTCAAGAACACATCTTCAATGTCGCTGTCTAGAGAACCTTTGGAGCGGATAATTTCCCATAGCTGCACGGACTTTAATGCCTTGACAACTTCTTTATCGGTGCACAACCCACGGGGGTCGGCGTTGAGCCGAACGGAACCGGCGAGGAAGTACGCGTCTTGGGGGACGCCGTTGAGACGTGAACGGAGGGACTGTCTCGGAATAAAGGAGATGTCTTGGTCGTCAATTGTAATAGAACCCTCGGAGAGTGTGATCATGCGGAAGAGGGCGAGCAGGAGAGATGATTTACCGGAGCCAGTACGACCACATATGCCGACTTTTTGACCAGCAGGGATCGATAGGGTAACATCTTGAAGGACAAGCTCACCGGGTCTGTGACATGTTAGCCAGAATTCAATTCAGAAGAAAGAAGAACGGCTTGCTTACTTGTAAGCGGCGGAGACGTTGTTGAAATTAATAGCACCATATGCGGGCCACTCCGAAGGTGGATTTTGTTTCTCCGAGGGGAGATCCTCAGTTTCGGCATTGGTAGTGAAAGTTTTGATTCTTGCAATGGCTCCAATATGTGTTTCAACTTCCGTCCAAAAGGTAAGGAACAACTTGAGACTCTGACTGAACAGAATGACGTTCAGTAAAGCCACACCAACGAAGCCAGAGCTAAGTTTTCCTCTTAGTGTCACAACCAGAACCATGAGCAGGACAGCAATAGCAGCAACGACGAGGTCCAGAACAAGAACAAGCCATCTTTGAACAAGGAAGAGCTGATAAAATGGTCGTTGGGATTGGTCAAGTACTTCAAGATTTCTTTGTTCAAGTGCTTTACCCCAGCCAAAAGCCCGGATCGTGACAAGACCATTAAGACATTCCAGAAAGTTAGAGTAGAGCGGCGCTTTTGCCTCGATCTCGAGAAACCGCAGTTGGCGTGACGTGCGGAGATAGTATCTTTGGATAAAGCAGAGGGCAATAAATATGAAAGGGAATGCAATTGGAGCGTACATCGAGGCAATGCCGATGAGGATTATTTGGGCGATGCAGAGTATAAATACTGGTAATAAGATAAGATTAGCAACACTTCTCCTCGAATGTGGCAGTATAACTTACGCGCAAAGGTATTTAGAGCTGCTAGTGGGAGGTCCATATCAATGAGTTGCAGGTCTTGACTGAATCGATTGAGGGTAATACCAATGTCAGTTGATGAAAAGAACGACATTGGAGAACTAAATTTAGAGTCAAAGACTATATTCGATATAGATTCGAGATACTGACCTTAGAACCGTCTTCAATAATATCCAGTGAAATTGCTCTCCTGATTTGGGAACCATAGTAATTATCATTTGCCTGTTAGAAATTAGGAGGAAATAGGCATATACACACGGTGTTCTACTTACCAAGCACTTACAATGAGACAGATCAAAGCCAATCCGCCAATCATTGCGTATATTCCGAGGTAATACCCCAAGTTTTGATTCGGGGCATGAGCGTTCGCCTCTGCCCATTTTTTGGCCCAGATTGCTTTGAAAAACTATCAGTATTCACAACGACGGTAAACTGTGTATTGGGCTACTTACCAGGATAAGAATAACAGGTAACAAATGCACACATGAAGAGAATGAACACCACTGTTGGAATCCATCCAACAGCACTGATGTAGTACATATAGACCGTAGTGTCACCCATGCGTCGACTTGCGTCATCTTCAACGGGCTCGGATATATCTTCTTGGAAAATGACAGATGCATCAATAGTTCCTTTCTTGATGTCGTCACGGATGGATGATTGGTCACTGCTACTCTCTAGCAGAACAATCTCATCGCTATCGATGCTCCAGTTGGCTGACTTCAAATCGAACGAAGAAACATAGCCTCCAGAGTAATTAAGTTCGGAGAATGTGCCCTGCTCTGAGACCTTTCCATCTTTGCTTAGAACAATGATGTGATCAGCGTATGGCAAGCGACTGGCTGTTTGTTCATCAGTTATGGGCTTCGAATGCTATCCTAGAGGCAATCTTACCAGAAGACGAAGCGATAAAAACTGTGGCATGATGTCTTCGTAATAGCCCGGTTTGGCCAAGAAGATTGTGGAACAGCTGGTTTTCAGTGTCAGCATCAAGCCCTCGAAAGGCGTCGTCAAGGATGATGACATCCTGTCGGGCATAAATTGCTCTTGCCAAAGCCTGATAGTATGTTAGTGCGGTGAGCAACCCAAAAAGAGCAATAATTACTTACGATTCTCTGACTCTGGCCACCAGAAAGAGCTATACCGTTGCTACCAATTAGTGTCTGATCACCTTTAGGCAGCCGCCTCAGGTCGATTTCCAAAGCACATGCTTCAAGCACTGTTTGGTACCACCGTTCATCAAAAGGCGAGACGCCAATAATGCTTTGTTGAACGGTACCATTAATATGCCAAGGCGTTTGATCACAATATGCCACCTCAGGGGAGCATATTTGAACACTTCCCTTGAACTTGAATGTTTCGCCCAGAAATGCCTTAACAAGTGTGCTTTTGCCGCATCCGACTGGACCAATAAGCATAGTAAACTTTTGGTGGGGCACTGACAAGTTAATCGATTTGAGAATTGGACCCTTCTCTTGATCCCAGCCGAATGAGCCCTCACGCACCACAATCGCTGCCGATGGGTTAAGTGGATACTCAGGCGGTGGCGTCTCGGGTTGAAGAGTATGCTCTGATGATGGCGGTCCTTCATAGAATCTAGAAAACTCTTTGTCAAGAACGTCAAATGGTCTAGATACCTTGCGGTCGTCTGCTCGTACTTCCGTATTGAGAAACTCTTGAATTCGTTTGAAAGAGCCAACCCCACCCATAAAGTTAGCTAGAGACATTATAAAACTACCCAGAGGCTCTGAAAGCAGTGTGAATAGTGACAAAGATGTAAATACTCGTGCTGTATCTAGCGACTCTCCGTTGCCGTCTCGCCTTGTCAATAGTGAGAACGTAGCAAATGTGAGAATTGGCGCGATTACAGGGGTGCTAAAACCTGAAGTCTATTAGTCGAGATAATCATCAGATTATGAATGACAGGCTTACTAAAAAGCATGTTCCATACAATCACGCGTCTGAACCTTTTGGAAATCTTGAGCTCGTCAACTCTAAGTGCTTGAAGTGCAGTCGTCAAGATATCCGTGAGTCCACACATTTTGATGCCTTTCATTGCACTAAGCATTGCTGTAGTGGCTTTGATTCGTCTCTCGATTGCCTCAAGCCATGCAGCCTGGCGGGCGCCAATGAGACCAGACGCTACGATACCACCGAACATTGAGACTGAAAAACATCAGTACGAGTACTCACAGTTGAAGGTAGCTAGTGATTGGAGGCTTACAGATAGCAACAGCAACTGGAACTGTACAAGCCACGCCTAGCTGCCTCTGCAAGAGATAAATTGCTAAGGCAATTTCGATGAGATTTGCCCACAATTCATGGATTCTTTCCCAGCCAGTTGTGATCCTCTCAATGTCTGCACTCATAAGAATAACAGAAGCAGAGGGATCAATTGCAGATGCATTCAAATCGGTGGTCTTGTTATATAACATAGCTATCAAGCCCCCTCTTGCCATTGTAATGGTTCGGTAAGTAAGATGCTGGACCTGGCCAGTACAAACCTAGGACAAATGTGTCAGCATATATCATCCTGTGTGGTGATTAGGTTAAAAGTGGGAAATCTAACCGCAATTCCAATGTAGACTATCATGTAAGCACCTATTAATCCGATTCCTGCATTCGTCGTGGAACTCGTAATGGGCTTTTGCGAAATTGAGATTGCTGCGTTTATGAGAAACGGTTGACAGAAGTTGAACCCTGTGAGACACAAACGAGGGATGATTGCGGATAAAAGCGACCATTTCACACTGGCCAAAGTAGTCAAGAAGAGGCCATTATGCGATTTTTTAGCTTCCTATGTGTTAGTTATGGCTCTAATTGGTTTTCTTGTTGGAAATAAGCCTTAACTAACCGCTTTGCCATGAATTGTCTAGGAAATTATAGAGGTTTTCAGAAACAAGCTTCTGATCAAGTTTAAACAAGTCATCCACTACCAAGGTCTTTGAGTAGGCCTTGTTGAAAAGTGGGTTTAGCCACCAGAAGAAACTTCTGTTAAAAGGACCGCTTGTAGCTTCCGTTGGATAGTCCTGATATTCTTCCTGTAAATAATTTCGTTTATCGACTGATTCTAGAAGAAGGATTGCAACCTTGAGGGCAGTAGCAACCGTAAAAACAACACTGAGAGCAGTGTAGCTTCTCAGTAGCCAGATGGTTCTCGCGCGAGCAATATCAAACAGGAGAGAGAAGAAAAAGTAACCACATATGATGAAGGATGGCTTGACAGATCGAAGATGCTCAAAGTACGATAGAGTGACAAGCACTATGGAGCCGAGAAGCGTGAAAGAGTTTATTTGGGTCGTAGCTCGAGTTTTAGTTGTTTGCGGGCCAGCCCAAAGGACTACAAGTGCTAGCTGAAGACAAACATAGCCAATGTAGAAGACCTTGACAATTATAAATCAGTAAAATGTTAAAACCATATCGAGTATAGAGAAAAAGATAGATACTAACCAGTTTCACGTAGAAGAGAGGACTAGGGTAGAGTTTAATCCTCTGTCGTGAAAGATATACAAGACGCAGTGAGCTAGCAAAGAAAAGACAGGCCAGGGGTACTATAGTGAGAATTGTTTCCTCAAATAACAGGGTAAAGTCAAAACCCCCGCGGCAATTTCCAGCATGAGGACCGAAGCTATCATCGACAACTGAGCATAAATCTATGGAATGGAATGCCATATCGCCTTGTGTTGCCAAAGCTGGATATTTGTTAGGGACTTGATTGGAAAGTTTGAAAGAGTTGCAGCTGTGACGTAAGTATTCAGTCGAAAGTTATGACCTGGACACAGTTATATAAACCGATATTGGCGGATAACGTCTCAGAATTCCATGAATAATAGATCCAATAGCGGAACAATGGAAGCAAGTTCTAGAAACAGAAGGTGGCGTCTCAAGAATGAGGGAAATGTAAGGTCTATGAGCAATATGAACCCACTTTCATCAGCTACCAGAGAATGCAGCCACTGCTGTAAGGTAATTTAATGTAGACAGTCAAATCTAGTAGCGGAAACAGAAAGGCTAAATCCTTCACCGGCTCCCGATTATCTGCATAGCGCATATACGAGCCGGGGAGGTTGAGCTTACTATTGAGGTTTAATTGGGACGATAGATTAATAGTCCGAGGACAGCTGAGGAACTGGATGATGTTTGGAATATACCTTTTGACGTGATCTGACCTTGTCCAACTTCGCTACCGAGAACAAA
>Ga0247734_1000772_pt1 | contig 26583 bp, 29 predicted proteins | sample UWRJL103311B2_FD_180933 | JGI IMG/M metagenome (GOLD analysis project Ga0247734, IMG submission 180933) | Plant litter microbial communities from Arlington Agricultural Research Station in Wisconsin, United States - UWRJ-L103-311B-2 | ecosystem: Environmental > Terrestrial > Plant litter >...
CGTTAAATGATAGCAGCGCCATAAATACCGACATAGTAAATCCTATGCCTGCCAGTTGACCAACACCCCAAAGCTGCGACCATTTTACTCCGGTTGCCAGTTTAGATAATTTAAGCTTTACCGCCAACCAGCTAAATAAGGTTATACCCACCGGCTTCCCTAAAAGCAAGCCGAATAAAATACCGACCGACAGAGGATTAAATACATTACCCGCAGCCAGGCTCTCACGAATATTAATATTGGAGTTGGCCAGCGCGAAAAGCGGTACTATTATAAAGTTTACTGGGTTCTCGAGCCAATGCATCAGTTTTTTAAGAGGCGATACGCTGCTGCCCTTTATACTGTTGGGAATAGCCAAAGCGGTTAGCACCCCCGCTACCGTTGCATGGATGCCGGTATGGTTAATAAAGTACCACATAAACAATCCAGGCACCAGGTAAACTATAAGGTTTTTAATATTCAGCCTGTTGAAAACGAGCTGAATAGCAAACATGCCTAAAGCCAATAAAAGATAAGTTACATCTAACCCGGCAGAATAGAAAATAGCTATTACCAGTATAGCGCCCAGATCATCCACAATTGCCAATGCTTTGATAAACACCTGCAAGGATTGCGGCACACTCGATTTAATTAAACTGATCACTGCCACTACAAATGCAATGTCCGTAGCCATGGGGATACCCCAGCCTTTTGCAGTGGGTGTGTTGAAATTAATAATGGCGTAGATGCCTGCCGGTACCAGCATGCCGCCAAGCGCAGCTATTGCCGGCAAGGTTGCCGATTTTGCATCGGATAAGGCACCGTTCAGTAATTCATATTTAATTTCGAGGCCTACGAGCAGGAAGAAGACAGCCATCAAACCGTCGTTGATCCATTCCAGTACGGTATATTTTAGGTGAACGGTGCCGATTTCTGCACCAAGATGTTGGTTTAGCCAATTATTAAAACCGTTGTTTAGCCCCGAGTTAGCTATAAATAAGGAAATAACCACACAGGCCACCAATACAATGCCTGCCGTGATATGGGTTTTAACAGTTTCTTTAAACAGGTCGAATTTTTTTCTCAATACGTTACACTAAAGATAGAAGGAAGCTTAAATATAAGCTATTTTAAGTATAGGGAGTAGGCTTTTTGGCTTTTTATATTAATGCTCTGCAGTGCTGTACAGGTTTACAACCACTACGCCAATAACAATAAACGCAAGGCCAATTATTATCGGTACGCTGGGTACCTGTTTAAAAAATATAGCCCCAATTAAAGTGATGCAAACGATACCAACACCGGCCCATATAGCATAGGCAATACCAACCGGGATGGTTTTGATAGCAAGGCTTAAAAAGAAAAAAGCGCTGATCATGGCAACTACTACCACAACAGATGGAATAAGTTTGCTAAAGCCTTCAGACTTTTTAAGAAAGGTGGTGCCGGTGAGTTCGCTGGCTATGGCCAGAAACAGGAATATGTAATTCTTCATGGCTTATAAGTATGCCTCCAGTTCGCCTTTGCCTTCGCGGATAATCTCAAAGTCGCCGTTGGTACAGTCTACTACGGTAGAAGGGATATTGTCGCCGTAACCGCCGTCTATAACTATGTCAACCAAATTCTCATATTTCTCATGGATCAGTTCCGGGTCGGTAGAGTATTCTATAATATCATCTTCATCGTGGATAGAGGTGGATAGGATAGGGTTGCCCAAAACTTTTACAATCTCGCGGGCAATATTATTATCGGGCACACGGATACCCACCGTTTTTTTATTAGAACTCAGTAGTTTAGGCACAGCGTGGCTGGCATTAAATATAAAGGTAAATGGGCCGGGCAGCGCCTTCTTCAGCACACGGAAGGTGGCATTATCTATCGGTTTAATATAATCGGAGATGTGGCTCAGATCGTAACAGATAAAAGAGAAGTTGGCTTTTTCGGGTTTAATATTCCTGATCTTGCAGATGGCTTCAATAGCTTTATGGTTGGTAATATCGCAGCCCAGCCCGTAAACGGTATCGGTAGGATAGATAATGATGCCGCCTTTACGCAGCACATCGGCTACCTGTTCAATAGCTTTGGGGTTTGGGTTTTCGGGGTATATTTTTATTAGCATGGTATAGCATATATATAACGAGTTCAATAATGCGAATATTGAAACTCCTGTGTCATGTTTAAATAGTAGTAGTTAGTTATTAAACGGTCTATCCGGTCTACTGTTTCATACAAATCTTTTTTAAGTGCTGGCTTGTCGCCGGACAGGAAGTCGAAATTGGTACTTAGCTCGTCGGAAATGTATTGCTTTAGCGAGTTAATGTAGAGTTTCTTTTGGGTGGATATACTGTACTCCTTCGTGTAATCACCGTACTTATACTGCGAATACAAATATACCGAATGCTCGGCATAACCTAAGATCCGTGCCTCCTGATGGCCGAAATAAGTACCGCCCTGCGCCAGCCTGCGCATTATGTAATTAATAAAGCTATACAGTTGTATTAATTGATAGCGCTGATGTTTGTAATCATCGCAGGTGTATTTCAGATTTAAAAAGTAGGCGTATAACTCGTAATAATTATCTTGGCAAAGTTCGCAGCCAAAGTACACGCTTTTATCATTATCTTGTTGTTTCTCTTTGGCGTCTTTACCTCTTAAAGCATAAGTAATGTCCGGCGCATCAGGGTATTGTGGATAAAGTTCCGGATAATATTTAAGCAGATACTTTAATTGCGCCTTGGTATAGAGAATCTTTCTGCTGGTATCGGTAGATATATTTACGCTGTCTTTATCATCTCCTGATATCGGGTCAAACGCCGGTTCTGAAGTTTCGGGGGGAGTTTTAGAGGTACTTTGGTTAGCGGGAAGATTGCAGCCCAAAAACACACAAAGGATAATGAGAGCGACAATGATTTTCATAGGTGCATACTGCAAATATACACCCGATAAAATATATTAGACGATTGTTATAGCCTTAAACTTGAAAGGGTTGTAATAGCCGAAAAGTGCTTTTCACTCATCAAAACCATCACAACCCTAAACACTCTTCAACTGCTTACAACCCTTTCAACCAGCCCGTTTAATTAGGCTTGTTTTGCAAATTGTACATTAATGAACAATTTAATGTCTTCGCCAACTACAATAGAACCTGCTTCGGTAACACCATCCCAGGTTAAACCAAACTCTTTACGGTTAATTTTACCGGTTACTTCAAAACCAGCTTTAGTGTTACCGTAAAAATCATCGGTAGAACCACCAAATTCTGCTTTTAAAGTTACTTGTTTGGTAACACCTTTAATGGTAAGGTCGCCCGTTAAAGCGTACTCATCATCATCAGTTTTTTTGTTTGATGTTGATTTGAAAGTAATTTTTGGATATGTAGCTGCATCAAAGAATTCAGCAGATTTTAAGTGCTCATCTCTTTGAGTTTGTGTGGTATCAATACTGTCAACGTCTAAAGAAAAGCTTACCTGTGCATTTTCAAAATCGTCGTTCTCTGTTACTAATTCGCCTTCGAATGTTTTAAAGAAACCGCTTACTGTAGAAATTACCAGGTGTTTTACTTTAAACTGAACTTCTGAGTGCATTGGGTCTAAAACCCATTTTGTTGCTGTTGCCATGATGTTTTTATGTTTTAAATTTTGTTTCTCATTAATTACACAACAAAGATAACAATAGATGTTTAAACATCTATTATACTTTATGATAATTTACAATGGAAAGACATATAGGTGTTATAACTGGTATTATGTTGATATGTTTAACAAATAAGCATAAAAAAAGGGGCACATGGCCCCTTTAGTATATTATGATTGTGTTATTATAAAGCTAAAACTTCTTCAACACGTTCAGCAGCTTCTTTCAACAGGATGGCTGAGTAAACTTTTAAGCCCGAGTTATCTATCAGCGCTTTACCTTCTTCGGCGTTGGTACCTTGTAAACGTACGATGATAGGGACAGGGATGTTACCAATTTCGTTGTAAGCATCAATTACACCCTGTGCAACACGGTCGCAACGAACGATACCACCGAAGATGTTGATCAGGATAGCCTTAACGTTAGGATCCTGCAGGATAATGTTGAAACCAGCCTTTACGGTAGCTGCGTTTGCAGTTCCGCCCACATCCAGGAAGTTAGCAGGCTCGCCGCCGGCAAGTTTAATAATATCCATAGTTGCCATAGCTAAACCCGCACCATTAACCATACAGCCAACGTTACCGTCAAGCTTTACATAGTTAAGGTTGCTTTTGCTTGCTTCAACTTCTGTTGGGTCTTCTTCATCAGTATCGCGCATGGCAGCGTAATCTGCATGGCGGTACAAAGCATTATCATCTAAATTCACTTTAGCATCAACTGCTAAAATTTTATTGTCAGATGTTTTTAATACCGGGTTAATTTCAAACTGAGAAGAATCGGTAGCATCGTAAGCTTTGTATAATGCGGTGATAAATTTCACCATATCTTTAAAAGCATCGCCGCTTACACCCAGGTTAAAGGCAATTTTACGTGCCTGGAAACCTTGTAAGCCAACTTTAGGATCAATTTCTTCTTTAAAAATAAGCTCGGGGGTAGAGTGTGCAACTTCTTCAATATCCATACCGCCTTCGGTTGAATACATAATAATATTGCGGCCTTTTGCCCTATCAAGCAATACGCTCATGTAAAACTCTTTTACTTCGCTTTCGCCCGGGTAATAAACATCCTGTGCTACTAAAACCTTTTTAACCAGTTTACCTTCGGGGCCGGTTTGCGGGGTTACTAATTGCATGCCGATGATCTGGCTGGCAATCTCTTTAACCTGATCGTGGTTTTTGGCAAGCTTTACACCACCGCCTTTACCGCGGCCACCAGCGTGGATCTGCGCTTTTATCACTGTCCAGTCCGACCCGTAGTCTTCCTTCATTTTCTGAGCCGCAGCAACAGCCTCTTCCGGTGTATCTGCAACTATGCCTTCCTGTACTCTAACGCCAAAGCTTTTTAATATCGCTTTGCCCTGATATTCGTGAATATTCATGTTTTTTGAAAGATTTGCGGTAAAGCTACAATTTCTTTTGAGAGATTTGAGACGAGAGATTAGAGATTTGTAAATATTTCACATAACAATCCTGTAATTTTTTACAATGTTCAGCAGCACGCATATAAATTATATAACAGCTTATACAATCCATATTTAGTTAACTCCTAACCTCTAATCACTATTTAACTAATCTCTAATTGTTACCTTTGTATATGCTTAAAGCGCAATCTATCCATAAATCATACGGAAAGCTTAATATTTTAAAGGGGGTTGACCTTGAGGTTAACCGCGGCGAAATTGTAACCATTGTAGGCGCATCAGGAGCAGGCAAAAGCTCGCTGCTCAATATCCTGGGCACATTAGACAGCCCGGATTCTGGGCAGATCTTTATAGATAATGTTGAAGTAAGTAAGCTTAACAACAAGCACCTCAGCGATTTCAGGAATCACAAAATAGGTTTCATTTTTCAGTTTCATCATCTGCTGGTAGAGTTTACAGCCATTGAGAACGTTTGCATGCCTGCATTTATAGCAGGCGTACCACGGGCCGAAGCTGAGAGCCGCGCTAAAGAATTACTGGAAAAACTGGGCTTGGGGCACCGCGTAAACCACAAGCCGGCAGAGCTTTCCGGCGGCGAGCAGCAAAGGGTTGCCGTTGCACGTGCGCTGATCAATAAACCGGCGCTGATATTTGCCGATGAACCGTCGGGTAACCTCGACTCGAAGAACGCGCTTGAGTTGCACGAACTTTTTCTGCGCCTGCGCGATGAGTTTAACCAAACCTTTGTAATAGTAACCCACAACGAGGATCTGGCAGATATGGCCGACCGCACCATACTAATGAAAGACGGACTTATAGTAGATAGTTTATAATTGAAAGTATTAATAACAGCCGCTACATCTGCCGGCGCACACAAATTAAAGAATAAGCTCAACTCCGAAGAGGTATTACTGGGCGATTATAAAGACCTGCCCGATTTTATGCTGAAGAACATGGGGATGATAAAGCTCCCCAACCCGGCATCCGCAAGTTACAGCCACGAGATGCTGACGCTTTGCCTGGATAAGGAAATTGAGTCTGCGTATATTTTAACAGGAGAGGAAATTACTTTGCTGAACGAATCTATCCAGCTGTTTAAGGAGTATAATATCGATATTATAGATGGCCGAAATGAAATATAGTGATATAGATCCACGCAAAAAGGCATTTGTATTTGAGCTGGATAACGTGCTTTATCCCGAAAAAGATTATATATACCAGGTATACTATTTATTTGCAAACCTGCTGGAATATACCGATCTGACAGATGCCATGCAGACAACCAATTTAATGGTAAATACGTATACCAACAAAGGTGAGGCCGCGGTTTTTGACGAATTGGTAACAACGCTGAATGTTGACGAAAAATACAGGCCCAACTTAGCTTCGCTAATGCAGACGGCTAAGGTGCCGTTAAAGCTGTTGCTTTACCAGAATATGCTGAGCTTATTGCAGGATGTGGTATTAGACAGGAAGAAGCTTTTTATAGTTACCAACGGCGACCCGCAACAACAATTGAATAAAATTAAACAAATGGAATGGCATGGGTTGGAGCCATATCTTACCTGTTATTTTGCCGATGAAGTTAAACCCAAACCCGAGCCTGATGTGTTAGAATTATTAATAAACGAGCATGGTTTAGAAAGAAGGGATATCATCATGATAGAGAACTCGGAAACTGATGTGCTATGCGCACAAACCACCGGGATTGACTACCTTACCGTGAATGATTTTCTATAGGCTTCATCCTGTAATAATTTCATCACAAATTCGTTCCCGAAGTAGATCAAACAAATAATATGAAAAAAATATTTTACGTTGCTATAATGCTTTCAACAGGCCTTTTGCCGGCTTGTAAAAAAGACAAAAATACTGGCCCTACTGGCGATACGTTTGATCTTGTTCGCGATTCTATTTTCCTGTATGCCAAGGAAGCTTATTATTGGAGCGATGCACTGCCCACATACGATAATTTTAAACCACGCTCATTTACCGGCAGCGACGAACTGACGGCATATACAAACGAAGTTAATGCAATATCTCAGTTTAAAATAAATAATGTTACCGGCAGGCCTTACGAATATTCCTCTACCGACCCGGGCCGGGCAAAATACTCTTTTATTGATGATGGTAGTTCATCGGCACGCCTGAATGGCGTTAGCGGCGATTTTGGTTTTGCGCCTTTATATAATGAGGATAATGATCTGCGCATAAAGTATGTGTATCCGGGTTCACCGGCAGATTTGGCGGGGGTTAAAAGAGGATACCAGATCATGAGCATAAATGGGCGTACCAATTTAACTTATGATGGTACCGGTACCGGCGCCAATGTAGATTTTGTTGTAAACGCCTACGCTAACAGCAGCACCATAAACATGATCTTGAAAAAGTATGATGGCACCACATTTACCACCACATTAAACGCTGCTAATTACACGTTAAACCCAGTACTCAATTACAAGGTGTTTGATCAGGGTAGCAGCCATAAAATAGGTTATATTGTATTCAATAATTTTTCGAGTGATGAGAATGCCGACCCTAAGCTAAACCAGGCGTTTGGAGAGTTCGCTGCTCAAGGTGTGACAGATTTGGTTGTTGATTTGAGATATAACGGCGGCGGCTTTGTAACCACATCAGATTATTTAACTAATATTATAGCACCTGCAGCTAAGAGCGGTTCGTTAATGTATAATACTTACTTTAACAGCAAGTTAACTAACGGGCTCGATAAAAACAGCATTCTTGTAAACCAGGTAAGGAAAGATCCTAAAAGTGGGGAGCTCTACAATTATGCTCAGTTAGATTATTCGGTTGAAAGAAACGCAGTCAACTTTTCAAAAGGAAGCGTGCCGGTTTCACTAAACCTTACCAGGGTGTTTTTTATTGTTACGGGTTCCACAGCATCAGCAAGCGAGTTAACAATAAATAACCTGCGACCGGTTATGGATGTTAAGCTTATTGGTACCACAACTTATGGTAAACCGGTTGGTTTTTTTGATATCAATATTAATAAGTACCAGTTGTACATCCCCGAGTTTGAGAATAAAAACTCGGCTGGGCAAGGCGGGTTTTACTCCGGCATGAGGCCCGGCAGTAACGATTATCCCGGCTTTAACGCAAGCGATGATGTAACCAAAGATTTTGGCGACCCTACAGAAGAACTGCTTGAACATGCACTTAACTATGTGAAAACTGGCGTGTACACTGTAACGGGTAAACAGATCCAAAGTGTTAAAACTAAAACCATGTCGGCAGATCAATTGAGCGAAGCCGCCATGCAGTTAGATAACGACAAGTTTAAAGGCGCGATATATAATAAGCCGCTTAATCTGAAGAAATAATTTTACAGAAAAATTTTAAAAGGGAAGGCGAGGGGAGTAAAATCTCTTCGCCTTTTTTGTTAGTCGGCCAATTCGCGCAAATCTACCGGCACTACGCGGGAGATACCTTGCTCTACCATGGTTACACCGTAAACAATATCGGTACAGGCAATTGTACGTTTGTTATGCGAGATGATAATGAACTGCGATTCTTTAGAGAATTTGCGGATAATGTTATTGAACTTATCAATATTGGTATCATCCAGCGGCGCATCCACCTCATCAAAAATACAGAAGGGTGCAGGCTTTAACAGGTAAAGCGAGAATAGGATAGCTGTTGCCGTAAGCGTTTTTTCACCACCCGACAACTGGTTGATAGAAAGCGGGCGTTTCCCTTTAGGGCGGGCAATAATATCTATCTCCGATTCCAGCGGGCGATCAGGATCCGACAGGATAAGGTCGCAGGAATCTTCCTCGTTAAATAATGAGCGGAATACCTTAATGAAATTCTCTCGCACCATAATAAAGGCCGACATGAATTTTTCCTTTGCCGTATCGTCAATCTCCTGTATGGTAGCCAGCAGAGATGCCTTGGCCTCGGCCAAATCCTTTTTTTGTGTTTGGATGAAGGTATGGCGTTCGTTCATCTCGTTATAAGCCTCAACAGCCATCGGGTTAATGGCGCCAAAATCATCCAGCTGGCGTTTCATCTTCTCCGTTTTTTCGCGGATCTCGGCTTCGCTTTCGCCCTGGTTATCTTCCGTTTCGGGCAGGTCGGCAATATCAATATTAAACTCTACGGACAAGCGCTCTTTTAAAGCGTTCAGTTCTATCTTCAGATTATTGCGGGCGTCTTTAAGCTCGTTTTCAATTGTTTCGGCCTGGTCTTTACTACGGCGAAGGGTTAATACTTCATTCTCGCTTTCGGTGATATTACCCCGCCAAGCATAATATTCGCGTTCTGCTTCCTGGGTAGCTTTTTCAAGGCTCTCCTTTTGTTCGTACATGCTCAGCAGATCTTCATCACTATCGCCGGTTTGCTGCAGGTTTTCCTTGATGAGCGCTTTTACTTTATCCAGTTCGGCGCTGTTCTGCCTGATGCGCTGGTCGAGGTTATCCAGTTGTGATTCCCGGTATTCCAGGTCCTTCATTAAACCAGATACTTTATTCTGCTGCTGATGAAAACGGATATTTTCCTGGTTATAGGTATTTGATTGTACGGTGGTATATTCGTTCAGTTCGTTAAACTCCTGCTGCTTATCCAGCATCACATCTGCCTGAATTTGCTTCTGCATTTTAAACTCGGCCACTTGCGGCTGCAGTTTAAGCATCTCATCTTTAATGGTGGTAATGCGGTTGGCAATATCTTGTTTACGGTTTAAGCTGTTTTCAATAAATGCCTGGTACTGTTCCTGCTTGGTTTTAACGGTAACCAATTCGGTATTTACCCGGTTCAGGTCGGTTTGCTTTTGCCTTATCTCATTTGTACGGCCCGATGCTTTCAACGCGGTAAGCCTGTTCTGCAGATCCTGGCTTTGGTTTTTAAAACCAGTAATACGGGTTTCGGCCTGTTTAATTTCCTTCAGCAGGTTATCCAGGTTCTTGGCGCGGCCAATACGTTTACCCTCAAACAAACCTACCGAACCACCGGCCATAGTATGTTTAGATTTATTGAACTTACCGCTTTTACCTATCAGCACCACATCGCCGGTGAGTGTGGCGTTATTAATATCCTGCTCGGTATGATCGTTAACTAAATAAACGTTCTTAAGCAGGTGGATACATAAAGATTTATAACGCTCCTCAACCTCAATTACCGAGAGTGCGGGTATGGCAGACGGATCCTGTAGACTAATTGCTTCAAGAGAAGAACCAGTTGCTTCGTAATTATTCAATATAAAAAACTGTGCCCTGCCTTTTGACGAATTACTGAGCAGGTTGATAGCTGCAATGGACTCATCATAGTTATTTACCACATAGTGGTTCATCAGCGGCTCCAGGTAGTTCTCAATAGCAACGCGGTATTCTTCCTTACAAAATAAAATATCGCTGAACAGGGTGATGTTTTTAGCCCAGTTGGTGTTCTTTTTTAAGAAACGGATAGATTCCGGAAAACCTTCTAGGTTATCAACCATACTCTTGGTAAGGTTGTATTCGTTCTGTTTGGCATCCAGTTTACGGCCGTCGGCGGCAATACTGTCGTTTACCGTTTTAAGCTCCGTTTCGGTATTGCCAATTTGTTCCTGAAGTTTGTTCTCGGCGTCAACTGCTTGGTCGTACTCGTTTTTGAGAGTTTCTGAACGGTAATCCAGTTCGGCAACCACACGGTTAAAGTGCGATAGTTCCACCTCTTTATTGGTGGCATCTTCCATATTGCGCACGCTTTCCTGCTCCAGTGCCTGCTGCTGAATGTTCATTATCTCCAAGTCCTTTTCGGCTTTGTAAACCTGGTTCTGCAAGCGGTTGTTCACGGCATTAAGTTCGTTAAGCTCGTTACGTGCTTCCGATTGCGACTGGCGTAATTCATCAACAGCAGCCTTTAATTCTGCAACACGGGCGGTAATGGTTTGCAGGTTCTCGTCTTCCTGCATCTTCTCTTCGTTCAGTCGCTTAATATTATACTGAACGTGTTTATGCTGATTATTATCGCGTTCCAGTTCGTCCTTTAAACGGGTTTCCCTATCCTGCTGATTTTTTAACTGCTCGTTCTTAATGCGTTTCTCACTCTCGTAAGCACGGATTTTTGAAGTAAATTCATTGGTGGTTTTCTGCTGTGCGGCAAGGTTTTTCTCTTTAACCAGGCTGTCCAGCTTTTGCTGTTGAAGCGCGGCTTCCAGGGTATCTATCTTGGTTATGATGCCCGATTTTTCTACCCGTTGTTTTTGCTCTTTTTCCTCTATCTCCGCCAATGTTTTGCTGAACCCTGCAATGCGGAAAGATGCCAGCGAGATGCTTAGTACTTTATACTGATCGCGCAGGCGGTAATAACGCTCGGTTTTTTTGGCCTGATTTTCCAAGGTTTTCAGGTTCTTTTCTATCTCGAAAAGCAGGTCTTCCACACGTTCCAGGTCGGCCTCGGTATCTTTCAGCTTACTAAACGTTTGTTTTTTACGGAGCTTATATTTAGAGATACCGGATGCTTCTTCAAACAGGTTACGGCGCGAACCTTCCTTGTTGTTGATGATCTCGTCTATCATACGCAGTTCGATGATAGAGTAGGAGTCGGCCCCAACGCCGGTATCCATAAACAGGTCGGTAATGTCTTTCAGGCGGCACTGCACGTCATTCAGGCGATACTCGCTCTCACCGCTACGGTACAGGCGGCGGGTTAGGGTAACCTGCGAAAAATCTGTAGGGAGGATGTTTTTTGTATTATCGAAAGTAAGAGAAACCTCGGCCAGGTTAGCGGCTTTACGGCTCTTGGTACCGTTAAAAATAACATTATCCATTTTCTCCGAACGCAGCATACGGGTGCTCTGCTCGCCCAACACCCAGCGGATAGAATCAACCACGTTTGACTTGCCGCAGCCGTTTGGCCCAACAATTGCCGTAACCCCCTCATTAAAGTTGATGGTTATTTTATCGCCAAAGCTTTTGAATCCCTTGATTTCTAACTGAGTAAGCTGCATTAAATAGGATAGTGCGTCTGAAAAAATTAAGGCATTAAGATAAGGAAAATATCAACGTATTTGTATATTTAAGCTATGTTTTCAACATATAAAAGTGATACCCGGCCGCCATATTTATTAGGGCTTTTAGGATTTGTGCCATTAGTAGGCGCATTTGTAGGTGTAGGTTTAATTTTATATGGCTTAATCAAATATAATGACCGTAAACTTGTTTTAATTGGAGTGGCTTGTGTACTGTTTACAGTTTTGGCATACGGCTCATTAGTGATAATCTCGAAGAGTATAAATTTTCATGAAGGTTACGTACCTATTGCCAAGGAACAATTAAACAGCCTTGCCAAAAATGTCGAGTTTTATAAAATACAAAAAGGAGAGTACCCTGATAGTTTGGCGCAGTTGACTAAAGAGGATAAAATGTTATTTATTTACGATCCTGTACAAAAGCCAGATAGTAAGCAGCCAAATTTCAGATATAAAAAGGTAGGCAAAAATTATTACCTGTTTTCTGCCGGTGTAGATGGTGTTGCAAATACTGGTGATGATATATATCCAGTGCCTCCTGTTATGAAAAGCGGCAAGGCTGGTTTACTCATACCGGGTATATAAGATTTAAATAAATATCTCACCCTTAAGATAAGTAATCGCTTTTCCGGCCATCAGTACCCGGTCGCCTTTTAGTTCGCACCAGAGTTCGCCTTTACGGGCAGATACCTGGTAAGCGTGGAATGAGTTCTTGCCCAATTTACCCGCCCAGTATGGTATAAGGTTGCAATGCGCCGAGCCTGTAACCGGGTCTTCCGGTACGCCTGCGGCGGGTGCAAAAAAGCGTGATACAAAATCGACATCATTACCCGGCGAGGTTACAATTACACCAAGAGTGTTGATCTTTGCCAGCGCAGAATGATCTGGCACCAGGTTTATAATATCTTGTTCTGTTGGGTATACCAGCATATAATCCCGTGATCGCAAAACTTTAGTCGGCTCCGCACCGCCTAAAGCCTCTACTAAACCAACCGGCAACTCTGCCGGAAAAGGCGGCCGCGAAGGGAAATCCATAGCGTATTTATCGCCATCGCGTTTTACCACCAGTGTACCCGCTTTAACGGTGTCGAAGTAAATGGTATCGCGGGTATAACCTAACTCTGTAAATAAAATATGTGCCGAGGCCAAGGTTGCGTGGCCGCACAGGTCTATCTCTAGCTCGGGCGTAAACCATCGCAGCAGGTAGCCGTTCTCGTTCTTTACAAAAAAAGCGGTTTCGGCAAGGTTGTTCTCCAACGCTATCTTTTGCATCACAGCATCGGGCAACCATTCGGTAAGCGGACAAACAGCTGCCGGATTGCCACCAAACAATTGATCGGTAAAAGCGTCGGCTTGGTATATAGGGATAGTCATGGTATGTAATTATCTATAGTAATACTGGCAAAGTAGCTAAAAGAATCAAATTTTTCAATAATTCCCCGTTCAGGGGGCAAGGGGACTCAAATAGCCATACGTAACCAATTCATCCCTGTTTGTAATATGTTTTGTTGTGCCATCGCTTAACAGTATAACTTTATCGCTAACATCTAATATGTTGTAGTACTGATGATCGGTAACGATGATGCCCTTACGTTTGGCGCATGCGCGGATTACGAGTTTAAACGCATCAGCCTGGATGGGGGAGATGTGGGTGAAAGGCTCATCCAGCAAAATAAAATCGGCGCGACTGTGGATGATGATCATGGTTTCTAACTGCCGCAGTTCGCCGCCGGATAAAGCAGAGATAATTTTACCGGCATTAGGCTTGTATATGGATAATTCGGCAAATTCTTCCCACGATATCGGATCTATCAGCATGCGGGCCAGCTTCTCAATTTTAATACCGCCCGGCAAATAATTGTGCTGCGGCAGGTAAGCTATCCGGTTATTGTGATAACCTTTATGAATAAACTCATTGTTAATGCTTACATATTTATAATTGGCGTTCAGCGTACCGAAGATGATCTTCAGCAACGACGATTTGCCGCAGCCATTACGACCAAGCAGGCCTATAATCTCGCCCTGCATGCAGTTGAGGTATACGCTCTGCAAAATCTTGCGACCGTCAAATTCCAGTTGCACGCTATCCACCTTTAAAATATTCATGATTTAAAATGCAGGTAAAGGGTAAGCACCGCTAAATAAATAGCAAAATCTATCAGGTAAACATATGTGTACATTCGCCTGATGCTGTAGCCAGCGTTACGGTAAAACATATAAACATTTTTGGCGGTGTAGCTTTGCAGAAATATGGCTGATGCGTAACCCATCAGCTTAAAAAACAATACAATGCTGTTAACTTTTGTGCCGTAAATAGATATGAAGCCAACACAGATAAGACTAAAAGCAAAGTTCCAGATAAAAAGAGGTTTATAAAAATACCAGATAAGTTTGCGAAGGTTGGCCATATATCATGAGCGCATCAATCAAATAACCCCATCTGTTTAGTTTTATCCTCTCCGTTCTCTATCCTTATTTTGTTCACTAACAGATGTGCATGCCTTGTAGGTTCGGGTATGCGGTAGCCACGAATGCAATTTTTTATCACATCAACGCTTTGCTGCATATCTATATTGTGCCCCGGCGAAATGTAAATTGGGTTGCAGTTTTTCTTACTTCTGAGCGCAACGCCAATTACTTCGCCTTTATCATACATCGGGCTTTGGGCAAACACATCATTGGCCGGTTCCTGGTACCGGCCGGTCAACCGGCTTTTGGCGCTGCCGATAGTTGGCACATCAGTTATCAAACCAAAATGGGTAGCGATACCAAGACGGCGTTCATGTGCTATGCCTTGTCCGTCGAGCACCATCAGGTCGGGTTTTAGATCCAGTTTTTCCCAAGCTTCTAATAACGCGGGTACTTCTCTGAAAGCCAGAAGCCTCGAAATATAAGGGAACGTAGTTTTGCTGATAGCTGTTGATGTGCCGATGATCTTAAGTTCGGGATAACTGAATAGTACAATACCTGCATAAACTATCTCCGAGTATTTATTAAAGGAGATATCCGAACCGGCAATTACCTTTATCTCTTTTTCAAGCGGTTTTATCCGGATTCGTTTCCGCAACTCATACTGATAGGCAATGGCTTCTTCAGTGCTTAGATTTTCGTAATCGATTGGTTGCATAGCATTGGTACAACATAAAAAAGCCTCCGCTTGTTTAAGCTGAGGCCATGTAATAATTTGTTGTATGCTGTTATCCTAAGTATGATTTCAGGATCTTGCTTCTTGATGTGTGGCGTAAACGCTGCAGCGCCTTATCTTTTATCTGGCGCACACGTTCGCGGGTTAAATTGAATTTTTCGCCAATTTCTTCCAGCGAAAGCGGGTGGTTGGTACCCAAACCAAAAAATAATACAATAATCTCACGCTCACGTTCGGTAAGGGTGGATAATGAACGTTTAATCTCTTCCGATAACGATTCGTTTATCAGGATAGAATCTGTATTCGGTTCGTGGTTCTCCAGTACATCTAACAAAGTATTTTCTTCACCCTGTACAAATGGGGCGTCCATAGATACATGGCGGCCGCTGTTACTCAGTGTATCAGAGATCTTATCTACAGTAGTTTCCAGTATATCAGCCAATTCTTCCGGAGATGGCTCGCGCTCGTATTCCTGCTCAAGTTTAGAAAAAGCTTTGCTTATTTTACTTAACGAGCCTACCTGGTTCAGCGGTAAGCGCACTATACGGCTCTGCTCGGCAATAGCCTGCAGGATAGACTGGCGGATCCACCAAACGGCGTATGATATAAATTTAAAACCTTTGGTTTCATCAAAGCGTTTGGCAGCTTTAATAAGGCCAAGGTTACCTTCGTTAATAAGGTCGCCCAGGGTTAAGCCCTGGTTTTGATATTGTTTAGCAACAGATACCACAAAGCGCAAGTTGGTTTTGGTTAAGCGCTCTAATGCAGCCTGGTCGCCTTCGCGTATTTTTTGGGCTAAGATTACTTCTTCTTCGGCAGTGATCAAATCAACTTTACCAATTTCGTGCAGGTATTTGTCGAGGGATTGCGACTCACGATTGGTAATGGATTGCGTTATTTTGAGTTGTCTCATCTATTTATTTAAACCTCGGTACTGTGTTTTAGGATTTAACGTGCAAAGTTACATTTTTGTTTCCTAAAATAGTAGATAATTACTAAAGTACCACCCTAATTTACGCAATTATGAAAATATTTTCATGTTAATTGATATGAGGATAATATTTATTGTAAATCAACAAATTAATTTTGATTTGTAATAAATAATAATTCTATTTGCATCAGTTAAATACACGCAAATGAAGCAAATTCGCACCCTGCAAATACTTGTTTATATCCTGTTTGGCTTGTACCTGCTGCAAAATTTAGGGGCAGACATGTATAAGGGATTTACAGAAGGTTACAACGATGGATACAGCAAAGTTAATGGCAAACCAGGTGATAAAGGCACCCTTGTGCCTAACGTTACACTTAATAAAAATGCCTTTTTTAATCAAGCAAATTTGCCGTTTGTTTTGGCTGGAAAATACACCATCGAAAATTTAAGTTTATCTGCAGATGTGCGCATAAAGGATGATTCTACAGATCCTCCGTTATGGTTTACGCTGCTGTATGCTGCTTTGATGCTTATTTATTTATACGTGTTTTTTGTAATAGCAAATGCCATTAACAAGGTTTTGGTAATGATATACAAGGGGGCTATGTTTGATTATACCTGTATAAAATTACTAAGAAAAGCAGGTATGCTGCTGCTGATATTTTCGTTAATAGATTATGCAGGCCAATGGCTAAGCTATACCGAGCAAAAGATGATGATAATGCCGCCGTTGAAGGCAATTAACACTACTGCTTACGATTTCAGCATAGCGCTTGTGGCTATCTTTATATTTATTATTGCCGAAGCTTTTAAACAGGGCGGCAAACTGAAAGAAGAACAGGAGTTAACCATATAGCCATGCCGATAATAATTAACCTGGATGTAATGATGGCAAGGCGCAAAATATCGTTAAACGAACTGAGCGACCGTGTGGGTATCACCATTTCCAATCTTTCTATCCTCAAAACCGGCAAAGCCAAAGCCATTCGTTTAGAAACCCTTGAAGCCATCTGCAAAGCGCTGAATTGCCAGCCGGGAGATATATTGGAGTTTAGGGAATAAGATTAGAGTCAAGAGATAAGAACCAAGAAATAAGACGAAGGAGAAAAAGAATCAAGAAACAAAACGAAAGAGAAAGTCAATCAATGTAATCTTATAATCATCTGGAATCAGCGGTTCAGATCTCATCCAGCCTAAACACATCCTTAACCCTGATGCCTTTGTCGGTTTGTTGCAGGGTGCAGCATTCATTAATGGGGTCGTGCTCTAAGTAGAGGATATATTCTTTTTCTACGGCTTCGTTCCAGTAGGTCTTTCTTTCGGCAAGCGTTTTCAGCGGGAACATATCATAAGCCATCACATAGGGCAGGGGCAGGTGCCCAACGGAGGGAAGCAGATCGGCCATGTAGAGTACATGTTTGCCTTTATAGCTGATCAGTGGCAGCATCATGGCATCGGTATGGCCAAAGGCAAACCGAATGCTGATATCATCTGTAAAGCTAACACCATCCTCGGCTGTAATAAATTGTAGTTGCCCGCTTTCCTGTATCGGCAGGATGTTCTCTGTAAGAAAAGAGGCCTTCTCGCGTTCATTAGGGTTTATGGCCCAGCCCCAATGTTGCGGGTTGCTCCAGTAAGTGGCATTCTTAAAGGCCGGTTTCAGGGTTTTTCCATCGCGAAGAACAGCGCCGCCTACATGATCGAAATGCAGGTGGGTTAAAAATACATCGGTAATATCATCTCTATGGAAACCTTTCGCCGCAAGGGAACTATCCATACTGGCATTACCATGTAAATAATAATGGCTGAAGAATTTCTCACTCTGCTTATTGCCGATGCCGGTATCTATCAATATCAAACGGTTACCATCTTCTACAAGCAGGCAGCGCATAGCCCATGTGCATAAGTTATTACTATCTGACGGGTTTGTTTTTTGCCAAATGGATTTTGGTACCACGCCAAACATAGCCCCGCCATCTAATTTAAATAAGCCGGTATCAATGGTATGCAGTTTCATATTTGCAGATGTTTAGGGTGGTGAAGTTAATATTTATTCAGTATTCCTGAAAATTTCGAAAGCACCGGCAAATTTGCTTTTTCCGGATTAACCCCTCTTTAATTTAAATAAATTTCTTAAAACTATAATTTCATAACTCGTGTTGTGTTTATAAACTAAAACTAAACAGCACTTATGAAAGCAGCAGTATTTCACAAACCAGGCGATATCAGTTACGATACCGTTGAAGACCCGCGAATTGAAGACCCTCGCGATGTAATTTTAAGGGTAACTTCTACCGCAATCTGCGGTTCCGATCTGCATATCCTCAGCGGCGGAGTTCCGCAAACTTCTGATATGGTAATGGGCCACGAGTTTATGGGTGTTGTAGAAGAAGTTGGTTCGGCTATAACTAACTTAAAACGTGGCGACAGGGTAGTGGTGCCTTTCCCAATCGCTTGCGGGCATTGTTTTTTTTGTAACCACGGCGCATCGCCAAGCTGCGAAAATTCTAACTACAAACACTATGGCCCTAATGGCGACATGATGGATCAAAAGGGTGCCGCTTTGTTCGGCTATACAGATCTCTATGGTGGTTATTCCGGCGGCCAGGCAGAATATGTGAGAGTGCCTTATGCTGATATCAGTCCGCGTATAGTGCCCGATAATATGAGCGATGAACAGGTGCTTTTTTTGACAGATATTTTCCCAACGGGCTGGTCGGCAATTGACTGGGCGCAGCTTAAAGGGGGCGAAGTTGTAGCCATATTTGGCTCAGGCCCGGTTGGCCTGATGGCGCAAAAAGCAGCTTGGATAAATGGCGCAAGCCGCGTTATCGCTATCGACCCTTTAAATTATCGTTTAGACAAAGCCCGTACCGTTAACAAAGTTGATACCCTTAATCCGCACGAAGTTGATGTGGTAGAAGCCATTCGCGAAATGACTGGCGGCCGTGGTGCAGACGTTTGTGTGGATGCTGTAGGTTTTGAGCCAGAGCGCACAATTTTAGATAAGGCCAAAGCGATGTTCAACTTTGAGGTTGGCAGTATGAAGGTACTGGATATGGCATTTAAAGCTGTACGCAGAAGCGGTACCGTTAGCATTGTAGGCGTTTACGGCTCTACTTATGATAACTTCCCTTTCCACCGTGTGTTTGATAAAGGGATTACGCTTAAAATGGGGCAGGCACCGGTTATTAATTATATCGACCATTTAATAGACCTGGTTAAAGAAGAAAAAGTAGTGCTGGATGATATTATTTCGCATACCCTGCCTTTAAGTGATGTTACCCGTGCTTACGAGATATTTGATAAAAAGGAAGACGATTGTGTTAAGGTTGTTTTGAAACCTTAATTGTAGAATTTATTAATTACCGGCTGATGTAATATACATTGGCCGGTTTAATACCGTTTAACATGGAAAACAACGAAGGAATAGAAGTTGCCGAAAAGCAAGACCATCAGCCCGGTGTAGAGGCAAAGATGGATCCGCGACCGGAGTATATCAAATCCAATTACAAAGCCGCAGGTAAACTGCAGGATAAAGTGGCTCTTATTACCGGCGGCGATAGTGGCATTGGCCGTGCAGTGGCGGTACATTATGCCCGGGAAGGAGCCAATGTAACCATTGTATATCTCGAAGAAAGCGAAGATGCGCAGGAAACCAAAGAACTTATAGTATCTGCGGGACAAAAATGCCTGTTGATACAAGGTGATGTTAAAGACCGCGATTTTTGTCGCCTGGCTGTTGAGCAAACTGTTGAAGCATTTGGCTGTTTAAATATTCTGGTGAATAACGCTGGTATTCAAGTTCCTCAAAAAGAGTTTACCGATATCACCGAAGAGCAGCTGGAAACCACTTTTAAAACCAACATATTCGCCTACTTCCACTTTGCGGCAGCGGCGTTGGAGTATCTGCACGAGGGGGATAGCATAATAAACACTACATCGGTTACGGCTTACCGCTCATCGCCCAACCTGATAGATTATTCGTCTACCAAAGGCGCCATCACCACCTTTACCCGCTCCCTGGCTACCAACTTGGTGAAGAAAGGCATCAGAGTGAACGCCGTAGCGCCCGGGCCGGTTTGGACACCGCTCATCGTATCTACATTTGATGAAGAGAAGATAAAAGATTTCGGCAGCGAAACCGCCATGAAACGTGCCGGCCAACCATCAGAGCTGGGGCCTGCTTATGTTTTCCTGGCGTCGGATGATGCCTCTTTTATAACCGGGCAGGTGATTCATATCAATGGCGGTGAAGTAGTAAACGGCTAACGGCCTAATAATTGTGAACCAAATACAAACTAAACTAAAATCATGGCTAATACAGAAAAATACGCTTTAATTACCGGTGCAAGCAGCGGTATAGGCTACGAACTGGCAAAGCTTTTTGCTAAAGATCAATACAACTTAATTATAGTAGGTCGTAACCAGCAAGAACTGGATGAAAAAGCCTCTGAATTTAAACATAACGGCATTCAGGTAAATACTATTGTAAAGGACCTTTTTAACCGTAATGAGGTTTTTGATCTTTGCAATGAGGTAGATCAATTGGGCATAGAGGTAAACGTACTGGTGAATGATGCAGGCCAGGGCGTTTACGGCGAGTTTAAAGATAACGAAATACACCGTGAACTAAAGATCATTGATCTTAATATAACTGCCTTAACCATTCTTACCAAGCATTTTGTAAAGCAGATGGTGGCCCGTAACGAAGGTCGCATCCTCAACCTTGCATCTATTGCCAGCACCACACCGGGGCCCTGGCAGGCGGTTTACCATGCCACAAAAGCTTATGTATTATCCCTCACTGAGGCCATTCGCGAAGAAATTAAAAAAACCGAAGTGGTGATAACTGCACTGATGCCTGGCGTAACCGATACCGACTTTTTTAACAAAGCCGGGATGCAGAACAGCAAGGCCGTGCAGGATAAAACCCAAATGGCCAATCCAGCCGATGTTGCCAAAGATGGCTACAATGCCCTGATGGCCGGCGACGATAAAATAGTTTCGGGCTTTAAGAACAAGGTACAGGTTGCCATAGGTAATGTAACGCCCGATACCACACTGGCCCATCTGGTGCACGAGCAGCAGAAACCTGTAGAACATAAGTGATTTTTGTACTGAGTTGAATAAGAGCCGTACCTGCAAAGGACGGCTTTTTTATAATACAAGAAATTGAATTTACTCAAGCTGGAAATTTCAATAAGCACTTCCACAACAGCTTCGTTAACGGTAGCCGGAAAAGAAATTAAATATATTTTTTATGTTGTTATATTATTAATCGTAATATTGCAATATAAGAATATGGGTATTACCAAAACAGAAATTTTTACCGATAAGCAAAACCATTTGGCGGTGATGCTGAAAGCGTTGGCGCATCCGGCGCGTATTGCAATTTTGCAGCACATTATCAGTGCAAATGCCTGCATCTGCGGCGATCTTGTACACGAGCTTGGCCTTGCGCAACCTACCATATCACAGCATTTAAAAGAACTTAAAAATGCAGGCTTGATACAGGGCACTATAGAAGGTGTAAGCGTTTGCTACTGCATCGAACCTAAAGCCTGGGCACTGCTTCAAAAGGAACTTGGTGGTTTTATGGCATCGTATATCGAGCCTAAAACCTGCTGTTGATTTTTTTTAACATTATTCATCGTAATATTACAATTAAACAGGTCATGGAAAACGACAATCAAATTAAAGAAATGGTAAGGCAGAAGTACAGCGAAATTGCCCTGCAGGATAAAGAAACAAACCAGGCAAGCTGTTGCGGCGCAGGTGGTTGCTCCACCGAAATATATAATATCATGAGCGATGATTACAGCGCATTAGGTGGTTATGAACCGGATGCCGACCTTGGCCTGGGTTGTGGGTTACCGGTGCCTTTAGCTAAAATTAAACCCGGCGATACGGTGATAGACCTGGGATCCGGCGCGGGTAACGATTGTTTTGTAGCAAGGGCTGAAACGGGGGCGACGGGTAAAGTAATAGGAATTGATTTTACCGAGGCTATGGTAAACAAAGCACGACAGAATGCCGAAAAGCTTGGCTATAATAACGTGGAGTTCCGTAGCGGTGATATTGAGCATATGCCGGTAACTGCTAATACAGCTAATGTTATTGTGAGTAACTGTGTGCTAAACCTGGTACCTAATAAAGATGGCGTGTTTAAAGAAATCAACAGGGTGCTTAAACCAGGCGGGCACTTCTGTATTTCGGATGTAGTACTTGTTGGAACCCTGCCCGATAGCTTAAGAAACGCTGCCGAAATGTACGCTGGTTGTGTATCGGGCGCTATTCAAAAGAATGAATACCTATCGCTGATCACGGCAAATGGCTTCGTTAACCTGGCTGTGCAAAAAGAAAAACCTATTATTATACCTGATGATATTTTAAGCGCATACCTTTCTGCAGATGAAATAACCGCTTTCAGAGCCGGAATCAACGGGGTTTTCAGCGTTACTGTTTATGCAGAAAAGGCTTGCTGCTCACCGGGTTGCTGTTAATTGTATACGATGAAGAATATTTTGGTACTGTGCACCGGCAATAGTTGCCGCAGCCAGATAGCCCACGGGTATTTACAGCAATTTGCAGGAAACGCAACCAGGGTTTATAGTGCCGGTATAGAAACACACGGCGTAAACACGCGCGCTATACAGGTAATGGCGAATGATGGAGTGGATATTGCTGCCCATACATCTAATAATGTTGATGAGTACCTGCACATTCCGTTTGATTACGTAATAACCGTTTGCGATAACGCGAAGGAAAATTGCCCTTATTTTCCCACAACGGCAGAGCGTTTTCATTGCAATTTCCCAGATCCTGCAAAAGCTAACGGGAACGAGGATGAAATAATTTTAGAGTTTAGCCGCGTGAGAGATTTGATAAAGGTGTATTGTGAGGGATTTGTAAAAATTATGAAATGAATATAAGTTTAACCTACGCAATGTCCACAACATTACCATCTTCAGCTAACCGACGTACTTGTTTCACCGTCACCATCTCCACCACTACACTCAACCAAACCATCAAACAAGGTAGGGCCTTTAATGCGTAGGGCAGTATATAATTATCTTTAATATATCGTGGGAAGATATCGGTACGAAAAAGGCTGCCAAAGTAAATTGCGAAGATAAACAGCACTGTTTGGTATGCCGGGATTGGCCTTGGGGCAGTGATAAACCAAATGGCAATGCCTGCGAAGGCTATGATGTAGGTAGCCTGTTCGGACCCGGTGCTGAACAGCACCACAAACAACAAGGAAGATGCCAGTAACAGGAACTTCTGCCGTTCCCATTGGTATTTAAATGAAAAATAGCACGTGGCTAAAAACAGCACCACGCCGCTAAGTAGTATTGGGAAAATAGGTATCGGGTGGCCGGCAATCCTGCGTATCATCCCCATTACCGAAACATCCTGGTATTGGGTATTTACATCGGTATTCATTGCGTTTTTGCTTAGCAGGGCGTGATACCAGTCGAGATACGAACCCGCAATATATCGTGGCCCGAAAGAAGGCATCGGCAGGATAAATAACACCACGCCCCAAAAGAACAGGGAGAGAATAAAACGTTGTTTCTGTTTAGAAAACAGGAAGAAAACGATACCAAGGATGCCGTAAAGCTTTACAAATAAACCCAGCATAATAAATAGTGCGGCCCAAAAGTCCTTTTTGTTTTCAACCATTACCCAGGCCAAAATAATAAGGGCGGCAACAGCGCCATTGGTTTGAAACTCCTTTAACGAAATAATAAGCTCCTGAATGCAGATGATACAGATAACGTTTTTTTTAAGCGTAGATAGCGGCAATTGCTGTATTGCATAAAACAGCAGCAGCGCGTTACAGATCTGCCAAAGGTAAATCCCAATATTACCCGGCAATACTGCAAAAGGCGCTATTATTAAACAAAAGATGGGGCCATAATAGTTATGATCCAAATAATGTTCGGGATAAGCCAAATACAGATTTATTCCTTCCACAGCGTTAAAATAGGCGTACTTGAAAACAAGGTAGTTGTTCATAGAACCCAGGTTCTTGTACGTAAAAAAAATGGCTATAAATATCCAGATGGCTAATACAGAATATTTATTATTGAGGAACCTGTTTAGCAGCGTTAGTAAAGTACTTTTCAAGATTTGCCTCTTTTTTAGGGGTTATATGCTATTCGAGGCGGATAAAAGTAGTAAAATTGTGTTTATTGTAATAGGAATGTTACAAATATATTGCGCGCTATAATCAGGCCCACATGGCCGGCAATATTTCTAAATTTCCGTTGCAATGCTTTTCTTTGATGTTTAAAATATAAGCCATTGGATAAGGATATTTACGGCAGCGCCCTATATGATTTTTATAAAGATGCCAAAACCACTAAGTTTTGGATCAACAACAAATACGGGCCGAAAGAGGAGATGCCGGTAGATATATATTTCCGTACCGGTGATGAAATGCCTGATATGGAATTACTGGCCCTGAGCCGTTGCCGGGGCAAAGTGCTGGATATTGGCGCCGGGGCAGGCAGCCACGCTTTACTATTGCAGCAAAGGGGAATAGATGTACAGGCCATGGATATTTCGGGCGTGGCGGTGCAGATTATGCAGGACCGTGGCGTAAAGCACGCTTTTCAGCAGGATATATTTGCCTATAGCGGCGGAAAGTTTGATACGCTGTTATTATTAATGAACGGCATCGGCCTTTGTGGGAATATTCAACAATTACGTTTATTTTTACAGCACACCAAACAGCTCCTAAACAAGGGCGGCCAATTATTATTCGATTCATCTGATATTGCATACCTGTACGAAGGCAACCCGCCTGCCGGTAATTATTACGGCGAGCTATGGTACCAGTACGTATATAAGGGGCAAAAAACAGATTGGTTCCAATGGTTATATATCGACCAGGATACCCTGATACAGGTTGCTGCCGAAGAAGGCTGGGCAACAGAAATACTGGATGAAGATGATATGGACCAGTACCTGGTGCGGCTGATGGTGGCAGAATAAGCTAACCAGTATGAAGAACGTTTACAAAGCTATCCAAACCATTTGCCTGCTGCTGATAGCGGCAGGGGCATTACAGGCACAAACCGCTAAGCTGCCAGTATGGGCGTTTGGCCCTTTTGTAAGACCGGCGGGAGTGAACCCGTTGATTAGTCCTGATAGCACAACGCGTTTTAACGACCCCATGCGTAAAGTAGTGACCGATTGGGAAAGCAACGATACTTTTAACCCTGCTGCTACGGTTAAAAACGGTAATATCTATATCCTGTACCGCGCCGAAGATAAGTCGGGCACCGGAATAGGGGGCAGGACCTCGCGCCTCGGGCTGGCTGAAAGTAAGGACGGCATCTCGGTAAAGCGTTCGCCTGTACCGGTTTTTTACCCGGACAACGACAGCCAGAAAGAGTTTGAATGGACCGGCGGCTGCGAAGACCCACGCATAGCCATGACGGAGAACGGCACCTATGTAATATTTTACACCCAGTGGAACCATGATATACCCCGCCTGGGCGCTGCAACATCAAATGATCTTAAAAAGTGGACTAAACACGGGCCCATTTTCCGTAAAGCTTACAACGGCAAGTTCCATAAAATAGCCAGCAAATCGGCCTCTATTATTACCAAACTGGTTAATGGCAGGCAGGTAATTGCCAAAATAAATGGCAAATACTGGATGTATTGGGGCGAGCTGGGTGTTTTTGCAGCAACCTCTACCGACCTGGTGAACTGGACACCATTAATTAACCAGGATAACACCCTTAAAGCATTGATATCGCCCCGCAAGCATTACTTCGACAGCGATTTGACGGAATGCGGCCCGCCAGCTATTATCACTCCTAAAGGCATCTTACTTTTATATAATGGTAAGAACAACCCTTCCTATGGCGATAAAAACTACACAGCCAACTCTTATTGCGGCGGCCAGGTGATTTTTTCAGCAGCAGACCCTACCAAACCACTGAACCGTTTAGATAAACCTTTCTTCATCCCGCAGGAAAGCTTCGAAAAAAGCGGGCAGTATCCGGCTGGCACCGTATTTATGGAAGGGCTGGTTTATTTCCGTAATAAATGGTTTTTATACTATGGCTGCGCCGATTCGCGGGTGGCGGTTGCTATTTATGACCCGAAGAAATAAGCAACTTTTATAATAGTATTACAAAGGCTTCTTAACTGATATTATTTACATATTAATATTAATCCTTACCTGTTGTATTCCTGTTTAAATACCCAATTTATTGAAATACAGTGGTTTTAATTTATTTGCTTTTAATATAAATCTGTATATATTTACATCAGAATTATACCCTAATTGTACCAGCATTTCGTGAAAAGGCTTTTCGCTATACTTATCTTAAGTGTACACCTGTTCAGTTCGGGGGGGTATGTGCTTTTCTTTCAGTATTTTATTCACCAGTCAGAATGTAAAATTGTAAAGCAGATCTACGAGAATAAGATCAATGCCCGCCAATTGGTGCAATTTAAAATTCCGGTACATAACC
>Ga0247734_1000773_pt1 | contig 26510 bp, 25 predicted proteins | sample UWRJL103311B2_FD_180933 | JGI IMG/M metagenome (GOLD analysis project Ga0247734, IMG submission 180933) | Plant litter microbial communities from Arlington Agricultural Research Station in Wisconsin, United States - UWRJ-L103-311B-2 | ecosystem: Environmental > Terrestrial > Plant litter >...
CCGACATAACCGGAAGAATTATTCTCAGCTCTTTCCTGGTGTTGCAAGTAGTCCTAGTCTATTTCCTCCAAGGATTTTGCAAAATCTATCCTGTTTAATACTTCCATCTCAAACATTCAGGATACCAGCCAGACAAAGTATAAGTGCTTATACGAGGAAGCTTGGCCGACAGTACAGTAGCCTTAAGCGAGTCATGTTATCTCTTCGGTTGTCGGCACTTAAATATACATGTACAGCAGTACCTAGGTAGGCTAGTCTTCTAAACAATCTTAAGGAAAGTAAGTGATCTGTGATCCTGGGTGATGTAGAGAAGCAGGGAACAAAGACCAGCCCAAGTCTCTTGGAACTTTAGAAGCCCTCCAAGAAGCGTTTTCCTTTCATACTGCTGTCAAAACTTGCCGTAGAATTTGAGGTTTCGATCTCATCTGTTGCCCATGTCAGCACAATTGATACAATAGATATAACAGGTGCTGAGGGAGTGCCAGAATCAAACTGTACCATTAAGGGAGGCTTGAAAAGGGGCTTCAATAGTTCACGATGGAAGTAAGCATTGGGTCGAGTCATGGTAGCACTTGTTTATTCATATTGTTGCCACAGTACGGAAGAAAATTTACAACAGGATTTAAGAGCTTCTGAAGATCGCACCATTTTATTAGGATGTATCAGACGCACAACTAGCGTCTGTAGTACCACATCGTCTATGAAACCCACTCTTCCCAAAATCCCATTCTATCTCGCGGAACGCCATTGACCCAATTCAAACACGCTGCACAACGCAGAATCTATATGCTAGTCATATATTCCAAAGCATCTTCTTTCGCTCTTTTGTAAAATGGAAGGGAATCTCTATCTCGTTATTTACGGGTATGGAATTATTTTTACTCCAAAAACAATGCATGCGGATTTTAAGACTCGTCATCGGTATCTGCTGGGTGAGGTGTGCCTTTAGGGCTATTCAACCTGTGAAAAGGTTAGTATATGTAATCATATTGTATTGGGTAAAAATAACGAACCATTCAATGTGTCTCAGACGTCTGCGAACCTCTCGCTCCTTCAACTCCTTCTTTGTCATCTTCTTCTTCTTCTTCGCTCTGAAAGACATATCTCCGTTGTCCTCCGCTCCACTATTTGCTGCGCTATTTGCTGCGGTGGTAATAGCACTGCTGACACCGCTTGCAACACTGGAGTTGAAGCCACTGCCAGGCCGGCTGTTGTCCTCAAAACGATCGGCAGCGACAGCCAAGTATCCCTTGTGAGCGACACGGCCATCAGCTACGTGCCACTGTTCAGGACACAATGCTCCAACAAATTCCTCATTGTGGGAAATCATAACAACTCCACCCTTGTAATCGCGGATAGCAACGGCAAGACCACCAAGGGAATCACGATCCAAGAAATTGGTAGGCTCGTCAAGAACGAGCAAATGAGGGTTGTTCCACATGGCACCTGCAAGAACAACCTTGACTTTCTGACCTCCAGACAGACCAGATATTTCGTTGTGATTGGCGATCTCAGGATCCAAACCAAGATCCTCGAAATGCTTCGAGATGACCTTGGGGGAGAGCTCTCTGAATCCGAGACCTTCACGCGAGGCTTCGTGATCATCGAATTCTTGAATCATCTTGGTGAATCCCCATTCGGTCATAGTCTCGCGAGAGACCTGGGTATTATATTTTGGTAACATACCAAACCACTTAATCTCGTATTGGAATGTCTTCTTGTATTTCTGACGACCCATAATCGCCTCGATGCGTCTTTCACCTGAGCCATCCTTGAGATCAATTCTCTTCTCCATTTGGGCTTTGTCTTCATCCGATAGGATACGTGTTTGCTTCAAGTGAACCTCTCTGTCATCACCATTGGCATATCTCCATTGAAGGTACTGGTTGGGAGTTTTCTCCAAGTGCATTTCAACGTGCTCGAGGGCATGTTGCTTAATGTAACCGATACGCAAGTTGGGATGCTTCTCAACCCGTCCACTGGTGGGGATAGTCTCACCAGTGAGAAGTTTGATAAGTGTTGACTTTCCAGCACCGTTACCACCAATGATAGCGGTTCTGGAGGAAAGGGTCAACTGGCAAGAAACGTCGTGGAGAGATGGCTTCGAAGAACCAGGATAAGTGTAAGAGCAGTTGGTCATTCGAAGAATCGATCTAGTGTTGGATTTGACACCAGTAAGTATACCGGGCGGTGGGAATTTGAACTGAGCAACGGAATCTGTGAGGGTATAATAACTCTTGGCCTCTGGCTTTTGCTCGACAAAAGCCTTCAAGTTGCCCTTGTACACCTTCAGCTTCTTTCCTGGCTCGTAATGATAAATGTCTGTGCAGACTTCATCAAGGAAACCAGAATCGTGAGAAACAATCAAACTGGTAATCTCGGTATGTGTTTTAAGGTAGTCCTGAAGCCACTTAACGTTGGCGACATCCAAGTGATTGGTAGGTTCGTCGAGAAGCAATACATCTGCTTTCATCAACATAGCTCTAGCCAAAGCCAGCTTCATTTTCCAACCACCAGACAAAGATCCAACCTTCTCGGATTGACGACCCTCTGGACCGGGTGTGAATCCAACTTCAGTCAAAACCTCAGAGATACGCGTCATGCCTTCCTTTGCGATAGCAGGATCTTTGGCAACGAACTCCAGGATGCTAATATCGGCATCTTCACCTTGGTTGTGCTCGACAAAACAAGTTCTGAGAACGTCCTGGCTAGGAAATCCCTCGAGTTTGCCATTCGAGATAGCGCGCATGAGAGTTGATTTTCCGGCACCATTACGACCGCAAAGACCGTAACGATGGCCCTTGAGGAGACGTAGATTGGTGTGAGAAAGTAAGAGCATTCCTCCGTAAGCCAATGAGAAATCAGTGTTAACGATTTCGATTTCTCCGTCATCATCCTTAGGAGGCTGTCCAAATTTGCGATGATCTTCCGCGACATAAAAAGCTTGGACTGCATCACCAACTTTCTTGGCAGCAGCAGCATCTTTCATGATGTTTTGTAGGTAAGGAGTTACCACTGCCTCGATGCGGGTAGTTTGGCGATGGGTCACATCCTCAACGATCATGTTGCATATGAATGGTCTTGCAAGCTTGAAAATATCGAGATCACCACCGAGACCACCAGCCTTCTTGATTTCTGCCTCCAAAACTTTCGCAACGTCATCCGAAGATATTCTAGCAAGAGCACCGTCTGCAACAGACCCAGCGTCATCTCCCATAGCTTGGTTAATCACATTGAACGCACGGGTGGCCATTTCTCTGACTTCTGGAAGGGATGCTCTGTCTTGAACACCCTTGACACCGGGCTTCAATTTAGGTAAGAAAGTTCGTGCCTCTACCGGGTCGTGGACAAGCTTGGTCAGATTTTCAACAACTACTACAGTTTGTCTGAGGACTTCCTGAGCGGTAGTTGGATCATTGAGCGATCTCTCGAGAAGAGGAGTGAGAAGAGCAAGGACTGGAGAAGTAACAATGGCGACGAAGGTCGTTTGAGACAAAGCATGGATAGCCTTTTGAAGAGTCGCCTTGTCTGGCTGCTGCATAGTTGCGATTAAGAGAGGGATCCGTGGGGCGACATCGTCGTTCGAGAGTAGGGTAGTCAAAGAGTTCATGGTTGCCAGTGATTGCTTTTGAACCTCGTTCTTCATGTCCGTCATACCATTCTCAACGATTGGGATTAGGCCCGCAAGCTTGGTACCCATTGCCTCTCTTAAGATATCCTTGTTGTTTGCCTCCTCTTTGCTAGCACCAACCTCCAACTTTGCCCTATCGGCCATTCTTTGCAACAACTTGAATCCTTGCACGGTTGATTGCCATTTACCGGTAGGTTTGGCGAGATAAGTGCTAAGAACTGGAAGGAGACCGACCACAAGTGCCTCAGCACTCAAATTCTTGAATAAGGCATCGATGCCATATTCTGCTGCATCCCGAACAACGGAAACCTTATCGGAAACAGCATCCAGTGCGCAAGCAAGGAATCCACCGTCTTGGAGCAGAAAGACAACTTCGCTGATTTTCTGCTGGGGTGGGAATCTTTCAAAAAGGGCACCAAGAAGGTTTTGAGCGCATTCTCTTCGCTCAGGGCTCTTCTTGTTGGCAGCACTCTTCTTGATTTCTGCGAGAATACCGAATTCCTTCAGCCCTCGGAAGCCGATTGGGGAGTTTATAAGGATGTCGGCGAGCGCATATGCAGCGTCCACAGAGGCTTTAGAAGTCTTCGCGGTAAAGACAGAGTCGAGGAGGGTTGTGACTTCGACTTGCATCGAAGCGCCGTCGGCGGACTTAGGAATCATGGTGGAAGTTTGGGGAGGTGAAACGGGGTGGGGCATTTCTGGTGAGCGTTGGGCGCCCTTTGGAATAGATTTTGAGTGTTGCTGCAATCAGAGCATGTGATGCGAGACTTCGGGGAGTAAGATATATGATGAGAGTGTGTGAAAACTCGAAACTGTGTCTTTGTTTGGAAGGTGTCCGACGTAGCGTTTTGCCTGAATAACTTTTTCTTTTTTTCTAGAGTGGAGATTTTTGGAGGGGAGATTTGGGTCGAACGAGTCGATTGTCTCTGTGAAGAGTAGAGGGATAGAAGTATTTGACCAGGTTTCAGCCGCGCGTGGCTTTGGGAACTCTGTGAGAAAGGGAAGAAGATGAGGGGTTTGTATGAAGTAGTAGAGAAGGAAAAAGCGCTGCTGATGATATTTTCTTTGCTGCGGCCCATTTGAAAATAGCCGACTAGGCCGCTTTAGGCCACACCAGGAGATTTCGGATTACCATACACTACGACTCAGGATTGTGGCCAATGAAGGATTCTTTATTATATTTTAAATAGAACTAGTTCATGCCTAACTGAAGAACCTGTTGGTTGCATTGACACCCCGCCGGTAGCATCGTTGGTTCTTTGCCGGGACCAAGCAGCGTTTCTGCAGACATGAGCATTTAGATAAATATGTGTATATACACCAGCCAAACATGTGTTGACCCCTCTGTTCGTATTTTTCCCCTCCAAGCGATAAAAAAAAGAAGGGATTAGAAAAGTTGATTGCTTATCGCGGCTTTGTTGGTCGGCCTTGGCATCTCCCTTGGCATTTGCCCATGACGTGATTAGGTAATCATCGCCCCCTTTCACAGAATAAATGCACAAAAAAAAGATCCAAGTCTCAAAAAGCCACCAACTATCCACTTTCGCATCATCGGCACCACCTAATGGCACGTACGAACCCTAACCAGTCTCCGTTCCTCATCCAGCCTCCAAGCACATCCGAATTTCATCGACCTGCCGATACCCGGGATCTCAAAATGGTCTAATTAATCTGGGAAAATGTCTGTACTTTTATATATATGTCTTGGTGATATGCTCTCAACCTAAGCTCACGATGATCCTCTAATTTCTCCATCTACCGGTATCAAAGGACTTGCGCAATGACCACGGCTAATATTAACAATGGCAAAGCGGCGATTCTGCCCATATCCGAAAATGGAAGTGGGAGTGGAAGTGGAATGGATATGAACACCAAACCTGAAAGAACTCCCCGGAACTCCCTTTGGAAGCATTTGAAGACGGATATCTCGCTAGAATATGCAGATCTACCCATTATAGCAACGTGTGTAGTGTCCGGACTTTGTGACAGCAGTGCATACAATGCTTGGTCTTGCTTTGTTTCCATGCAAACGGGTAGGCTCTAGCACTTGTTGATTCGGGCTGCATACTAACTTCTGCAAGGAAATACTATATTCTTGGCCCTGGGAGCAAGTGGTCAGCCTGCGACAAAGCCAGATGCTTGGATTAAAAGTCTAACCTCCATTGCATTATTCCTCCTAGGCTGCTTCGTCTTCTCCTCAACTCGACTGTTCCATCCCAAGGCTCGTGGTATACTTGCAATGTCCTTCTTCCTACAGAGCTGCTGTATCATAATTGCGGCAGCACTTGTCCAAGGAAAATTCGTGCCCCAACCGATAGGCATCATGGTGGTGGAAGGGCCGATCAACTATAAAGAGTTGTTGCCTCTGGGTTTCCTCGCATTTCAATCTGGAGGGCAGATCGTCAGCTCAAGGCTTCTGGGTTTCAACGAAGTTCCCACAACTGTATTGACGAGTGTTTATTGCGACCTTGCGAGCGATCCAGAATTGCTGAAAAAGAACAACATAAAGAGGAATCGACGAGTTGCGGCAGTTATTTCGATTTTGTTAGGTGGAATTGTAGGAGGATGGATATCCAGAAGCGCAGCAGGAATCGCAACAAACTTCTGGATCGCCGCGGCAATCAAAATGAGCATTGCTATTAGTTGGTCTGTTTGGAAGCCAGCATCACCAACCACGCTTCCGTGAGTAGCTGTGGACCAAGCACATACTCAATTATCACATAATCCGCTCAGCACCGAATCACAATCTAGACGCGAAGAATATTCAATAATGGTAAACTACGTGAACTTATCGTACTCCTGTTACCCTCATATTAACTAGGGAGCACAACACTCAGCTAACCTCTGCTCGAAACTCTGGATACCACTCTCGCTCTATCATAATATGGTCAAAGGCGCGATGAAGGCGGTGAGATTTTCAACTTTAGAAGCTCAGGCTGCTGTTTCTGAAGGTCGGGGGAGCTAGCAACCAGCCTAAAAGATTTGATAGGGACCGAGTTTGTAGTGTTTTAATATTAATACAACATCGTTACCGATAATCGTTCACTGAGTCTGCCATAACTGAAAATATCCTTAAATTCCACTTCGTCTGGACAAATTCAAGGTCCCATCTCAAACCCTATCTCGAGTATTCCTTCACAATCAACTTTTCTGTTTCCATTTGTTAGCTTGATTACATCCGAGCTCAAGAAAAGAATTCTAAATCTTTGACGGGGGTAGTGCTCACACGGGAGAGCCAGACCGTGTCAGTATTTGCTTTTGAGGAGCTGTTCCGGCTCTTCTCACATATTTTCGCGACATCAGGTTGGTTCTGGTTTAAGCACAAGAAACAATCGCACCTTTTAATCGTTCGCTTCTCTGGATAACTTGAATGCCGTACATCTCGACCCGACATTTCAAGCTCCCCATCTGGCATTAGCACTGGCGTTTTATCAGATTTGTAAACGTGCGGACTCAACGGGCCATAAAAGCTGCGTTCTTGCCGATAGTTTTTATACTGGTGCAATGCGTCTACTTGTGTTATGCCACGAGCTTCGAAGAATCTTCTGCAGGTATGACAGATTTCATGGTATCTGTTTTCGCTAATTTCAATCTTGCATTCAGAGAGAATGTGAGCCCATCTCCTGTTGCTGTATCTCTTCCTCCGGCACTCTTTGGTGTATTCGCAGGTATGATTGCAAATGTTAGAATGTCTGCGCTCAATACTGCACATTTTTTGATAAGCTCCTTGATCGTACTCGTATGGTTGCTATTGTAGTAAGGGATTCGAGTTTGAGAACGTTGGTTCTGCAGTTCAAATTGTTGGGATTGTCATCTTTACATATTCATCAGTTCAGCTGCTCTGAATCACATACACAATATAGCCAATGGTCTCATTGTGTGCTCAGTATTATGAATGCTTGGTAATAGGAGTCGAACAAGCAACCGTTTGCCTCCATTCAAACAAGTTAGTTGTTTCTAGCTCTTCTAACTTGAGCCTAATAGTTCTTATAAATACTCGAATCAGTAAATGCTGCCTAAGATAGTCAGAAGATCCCTCCATATCCAAACAAAAGAAACGAGCAGTCATCTCTCAATACAAAAGATTATACACCATTATTCAGATCTCCTTCCAGTCGCTCACTCTTCTCTTCTAACTTCTCCATTCTCCATTCTCCATTCTCCATTCTCCATTCTCCTGGTTCGCTATCTGTTCACATTATTCAGTGATGTGTGGCAGACAGCTTTCTTCACAAGCTCCTTGTTCCTTTTCGTGTTTTTGCTCTCCTGCTGTTCTAACTTGCGAATAAATTTCTTGAGAGCCTTCTGACGCTTGAGCTCAGCCTTTTCCTCCGTCCGATTAATTTGCCGTACCGCTCTCAACATACATCCCTCTGCAAGATGTGGTTGATCCCAGGCCAATAATTCGAAAGCTAACGTATTCAAAGTTTGCTCATCTACTTGCCGTGTTGCGTTATTTGCCTTTTCGAGATATTGAAAAGCAACATCTGGAGAATCAGCTTGTAGTAGGTCAAAAGCTAGTCTTTGTTAGCCTATTACTCTGCAAGTTCAATACCTTTGAACATGCGCGTAGGTGAAGTTGAATTCACATGCCTTTCCCTTTAATTTGTTTCTTCTTTCCTTTCTTTGCTCTATGAACGGCGTTGCACAGACTTCCAGTGAAGACACCCATCACAAGCACTGGTACTAGCAATATGATTTCGGCTATTTTTGGTGTTCCAGGGCTTGATAGTCGTTCGATTAAAAGATGTACTCATATTTTTGCAAAATGTAAAAGCTATGGTGTTAAACTAGGTATCTACTAGCGAGCATCACAGGTTAACTTTTAGTTCGTGTTATAACCCGTTGGTGACGGTCTTTATTAAGACATAGCTAATGCAAGCCGGACTACTACCTAGCTATGCTTAGAACTCTGTGCCTAGTACCAAAGACATGATTTATATACAAGAGTGACACATGCTTATTCAAAAAGCTGTCTTGAAAAATTTCACGCATTTTACTATGCACAAAAGCTTTGACGGTGTAGAGGAAGACAATACTGTACAAGTCAAATAGGACGCCAGCTACCATACTTCCAATTTGATCTCTTAGGGAATGTTACGCTCAGGTGGCTCTCTAATATAGAAAAACCTGCATTCATAATCTACTCTTGTCAACTTCGCAAACTCCCATATGAGATTATAGATCCTGTCTCAGTTGCGTTGAGAAATTAGATTGTCGCAGCTCATTTATCACTCTTCAGCAGAGAAAATTTAGGGAGAGCGTTAATAGTGTTCAAACTCACTTCGCATCCCTCCTCATATGATAACTAACATACTCCTCTCCATATCCCCACTTCTTCAAATCCGGTCTATGGATGGCCAAAACCCTCCATCCAAACCTCTCATAAAGTCCCCTTCCCATGCTCGAACCCCTTAGATAACACCCCACCTTCCTTTCATCCAACACCTTCGTAAATTCTTCCAACAGCGCCGTACCCAGCCCCTTCCTCTGATGATCCGGCGCTATAGCAAGACTCTCTATTTCTGTTGAAAACGTCAAGTCACTTTCTTCGTCATCCACTTAAAAGCAACACACTCAAAAACCGAGAGTAAGCAAGATCCCATACCATAAAGATTCTCAACCCCCAGTCCTTTCACCTCCTTCTTAATCCCCCCAAGATACCAGTCTAGAAACTCCACGTTCGTTCCCTCTGGAAACTGAGGCTTCCATTCCTTCTCCTCCTCCCCACCCACTTTCCAGACAAGAAATCCCAACACCTCCTCTCGATCCACAGCGACGAGAAAACGAAAACATGGCTGTGTAAACAAAAACTCAAACCGTTTCGTGAACACCAGGAGGCCATCCTCGGGCTTTGCCCATGGGATGGAGAAGGGTAGGTTTTTGTTAGTATCAAAATCGATGCTGGCGATGGCGGGAATATCTCCTGCAGTTGCGGGACGGATGATGTGGGATGACATTTTTGGCGGGCTTGTTTAGGGTAGAGAGAAGTGAGCTTGTAAACAAGGGCGAAAGAGAGAGGGAGAGCAATCGTTGCCTGTTTAAATGCTTGGCGAATTTTCATGTACAGCTCACATTCATTACATTTCAGATCACATTTAAGTTCGTTAAGTACCAGGTAGGTTAGGGTATTAACCACATTCATTGTATCAAAATCATCCATCCTATAAGCAAAATTCATGAACAAAGGGGGTATCGTGTCTTCCGGAACCCGCAGTAAATGCCAGCAAACCATAACTCTCACAAAACAATCAATTTATGCCTAACTCCATCTCCTCTTCGACAGGAAGAGGTGATTTAACCATCAAATCCCCGTAATCGCCAGAATCCGCGTCTAAATTTGTTTCATCTGAAATGGAACTTGCACTTGTGTTTGACACCGTGGCGTGCTCAGAAAGTAGCCCATTGGCAGCAGCGAGCTTCTTAGCTCTCTGCTCATCATAGTCTGCTTTTCTCTGTTCTCTCAACCGAATTTGATCCTTTTCTGCTTCTATAACCCTGGATCGCCTAAGCTCTACTTCTTCTCTTTTAACAACTTTTCGCAACCCCTCTGATGCTTGTATCAACCCATCTATACTTATAGCATGATTTGTCATTTGATGATTAAGATAAGTGTAAACACTAGCTGTAGTAGAACACTGCAAAAGCTGTTGCTCGTTGAGTTTGAGTAACGCCAGAGCTACTTGGAAGAGAAATGTGCTACCATCGTTTGTGCAGAAGAGGACATCCCATACACGGAAAAGTGCTTCAGCGGAAAGACAGTCGGTAAATATGCTTAAAAACCACTGAAAGCTAAGTGCCTCAAGCTCAACGCTGAGATCGAGAAGGTGAGCCGAGAGTTTTGGTAGAATTTCTGCTACATACTGCAGCAGAACTTGTTGGTCAGCTCGGGAAGCTAGTAGGCTATTATCGTAGTAGTTATGAGGAAGAATATTCTCGATAATACTGGTCAACATCCAGAACGCGTCCTCGGCAGTTGGCATGATTAGAAGCAGGCAGGCTGTGATCAAGTTCATGCCTTGACAATATCCCACGTCTGCGTTCCTTCGAGAGTATGCCACGAGAACTTCTTCGAGCTTGATAACTCCAGCACCTCTTCTGAAAAAAATGTTATCAGTCAGAGTGCGATTGATGTCCATCTTGATCTGATTAGCTGCTTTGAGATCCTCCTTCCCTTCCAGCCGGCTGACCAAATCATCGTAGTAGCCTGGAACTCGAAGTGCTGTCGCACCCGAACATTCGGCCCAGACTTTGGCTCGTAATGCGACAGGAATGCCGCTTAGAACAAGACTTTTGAATTCATTCCACTTAGCACGCCCAACTTTGCCTTTGTTCCCCAACCCTGCAACACCAATCATCTCTCCGTCCTGCAGAGCTGCCTCTGGCATTATGGCTATGGGACGTTGTGCCCGGGTGTCGGCCGCATGGGCAGCGGCAGCAGCCTCTCCATCCCGCTTACGCTCAGCTCTCACTTTACGAAGGAAGTCATTCCATTTAATAGTCTTCTCTTTCTGAAGAGAATCGTGTACTTCTCCCAACTGTTTCAAGAGAAGTTTAACAGGTTCGGCATCTTCTTGGCTATCGGGAGACGAAGGAGAGTCAACAGACATGGGCTTGGAGATTGTAGCATCATCGGATATTACAGATACAGCCGGAGAGGATATTGTAGTACTAGGAGGAGGCATGAACCCGCGATCCTGGGTGGTGATAGCAGGTGATCTAGGAATTTCGCCTCCTTCCATGACTTCGAAGGCGGGAACACTTGAAGGTGTGTGCGAGAGAAGTTCTGTTGGGAATGTTGAAGTCGCAATCTTTAAGTAATCCTGCCACCTTTTGGCAGGCTTTCCGTTCTCGTCCTCGAGGGATATTGGGGTATCAGGTCTCCCATCTGCAAACTGGGGATCGTCATATGCCATGTCTGTCGAAATGGGTGATATACCATTCCGAGGGCTATTCAACATCTCGATCCTACTGCCCCTCTTGGTTTTTTGGATCCTCTCAGCTGCTTCCTTCTGTCTTTTTTTGCGACGCTGGTCGTATATAAATCCAAAACGATCGGTAAGAAACTCCGGGTTATATGGGTCGTTGTACGTTTGAGTAACAGCTGGAGGCTGTGCATCTGGCGGAAGAATGGTATCCATTTCGACCGGTCCATAATTATCCATGTTTCCATCCAGATTGTTGTTTTGCGGGCTTGCGCCCATAGTATCCCATCGGTCTTGTTGGATCCCCCGTGCAGCAGGGCCTATATTTGAAAGCTTTGTAAGCTTCCGAGGGGAAGGTACAGCTTTCGGCAAAGTGACAACTGATTTAGCTGTTCTTGTACTGGCTGATGATGGAGCTCTACTTTGTTCAGCAGGTGTCCCCGTACTACTCGGCCGCCCCCGATTTTCGTCTCGCAATGTAGCTGTGTTCCCAGCAACCAGCTTCAGGATGCTTCCGAAGCCCGATGAAGGTTTCCTTTCCCGGGCAGGATTTAGATTACTCGATTGAATGCTTGAGGCTCGACTAGCACTTCTCATTGCCTCTGGGGGTGGTTGAAACACATCATTCTCCAAAACTGTGCGCCGGCCGCTCGTAGATCCATTTCGTGTTTTGGTATTATTCGGAGTGTTGTCTGTGATACTACTTGCTCGGCTTGGTTTTCGACTCGTACCAGGGCCCCAGATGTAATCTTTCCACCCCTTCAGAGTATTCCCTTGTTTGCCTAGCTGCAAGGCTCTGAGTGCTTCACTAGCATCACTGGCACGAATAGTTGCATCCTGCTCAATCGCGTTAAGATCCAAATCGCCTACCACCACCGTATCACCCATAGCATCACTCATCATTTCCTGCATAGCGTCTGATGCTCCATCCTTGCCCAGGTTATCTTGTGCCTTTTGCTCATCCTCAATTGCTCGTAATCTCGTCTCTAAGTCCAAATTTGACAAGCCACATTCTAGTACAAGCTTCCGAAGAGCACGCTCCTTCTCGGCCGCTTTGCGGGTTTGCGTTGCATGTTGGCCATTCCTCTCATCGAGGTCCTTAGCTAGTTGTCGAACTAGCGTGACAGCTCCTGTTCGCGCAATCAACAGCTCGATATGTTCGTCAGAGGCATCGTGAAGAGGGCCCGGAATATACATGGACGAAATAGATGATATAGGCTCGTCAAACAACGCAGCTCTTTGTTTCTGAGAAGGTGAGGAGGTGGTTAAGCTGTTGACGATCGACGCAGATTCAGAGGGTTTCCGTGGGGTACCAGCATTCGCGTTAGTCATTCGAGGGGGCAAAGGTCGTTCGTCCCTTGGGGAGTCCGGTGCGAACGAAGGGAATGAGGTTAGAGACTTGTCAGAGGAAGCAATGGACGACGCAGAACTGGACATGTATGAAGCATGCCTTCGAGGTTTGTTCCGCACGGTATGGAAGCGCTGCGATTTCTGGCTCTTTGCTGAAGCTGCAGAAATTTGCGAGGCCGACCTCTCTAGGTTTCGCTCGCCATCTGAATCTACCATCTTCAGGTCATATGGGAAAGGGTTGTTGAGGTCGCCGCTTCCCCCGTTAGTGCACCTTCGTAGGGACGTCTGTAAGGCGTCGAAGTGGCATGTGGAGTATGAGGCTTCGGTGAAGGCAGAACCGCGTAAAAAATAGAAGTTTAGGTCGGGGGAAAAGTGAGCAGCAGGCGGCGAGATAGCAGAGGTTTCGCGGGCGTGGAGGTTGGAGAGAAGCTTGTTTGTTTTTCGCGTTGCGTCAGAGGGTTTGGTGGCACGAATGGCGAAGAGTGGCATTCTGCCGTATTTTTAATGCTGCTTGGCCGCCAGCGTGCGCCGCCTAGATCAGTTTCAGTCTCCCTAGATTGTACGTACTGTACAATTTTACTCAGGTGAAGGTGAAGTCGAAAACCGAAATTGTAAATTATGCTTTCCAAAAATTGGAGTTTCATGCCCAACAATTAAGTACGAAAACCAGAGGGACCTTTCACTTTCGCCATACCTCGTTGTGCGTCGTCAAGGTTTTGGCGCGATTAGTTCACGCAATGAGGCAATAATAAACTCCAATGTCGCTCACACCCTCACTCTCATCTACTAAGGCTATTGGGGAATGGACGGCCATGAAATCAGTGAAATGTCATCCTGGATGCCGTGTCAAGTCAAAGAGCTGAGGTGTTTTGTGAAGGATTCGGCATACTTTGAATTAAATGAATACAATAGCTCGAGGAAGTAAGCCTGGAAGCAAATACAAACACCTTACTGTGTAAACATATAAATCCCCAACACCGGACTTCCGGACTGAATTAGAACAAGCCAACATGAACAGTATTGTTTTCTATAAAAATCATAATCATCATATATGTATAATCAGTAATGATCCATATGTTAACAGTAATCCCAAGCACCAGGGTAGAATCCTTTCATAAAGTGCGTAGGTATATGAAGCACTAAGTATTAATGATTATTATTCAGTACAAGTAAGTATATTAACTAATACAGTAGGTAAACAGAACCTTCTCATCCCCATCCATCCATCCATACTAACTTCCTTTACCTGTACACATACTGCACAAACTATACTTCTTGTTACTTCATTGTACAGGGGCTTGTTGATAATCTCGCCAAGCCGGGAGGGGATGGGGATGGTTGATGCTGAAGCCAGAAAAGCCAATCACTCAACGACCGAGGCTCCCCTCGATCTCTCGAATCTGGGGTAGCCGGGAGGGCTGTCAGTATTTCTTCCCTTCTTCTTCTTCTTCGTCTTATTCTATTCCTTCCTTCCTTTCGTACAATCCATTAGAATTTCCGGCCCTTCGTCATGTCTGCTGTTACAAAGCGAAGACTCACTGCCCTCAGTGAGCAGCTCGTTGCCCCCGTTCCAGACCAGGGGAACTTTGAGAACATTCCAAAGCTTAAGAAGATTGCGCCAGATTCCAATGGGCCCCGAGTCAAGGGCAAGGTTGTAATAGTAACAGGTTAGCATCCAATCAACTCCCGGGAGCACTCAATATTGACAACGAATTGCAGGAACCAACAGTCCTAAAGGAATTGGACGCGCATCAGCACATCAGTTTGCACAGAATGATGCAAGAGCTGTCTATATCTGCGATTTCAACGATTCCCACCTCGAGACACATAAGCGCGAGCTTGCATCTTTGTACCCGCGAGTTGATGTGCATACGAGGAAATTTGATGCAGCAGACGAAGCTTCGGTGAAGGCCGTTGTAGATGACGCCATTAAAGCTTATGGCCGCCTCGATATATTCTTTGCCAATGCCGGTATTGTTGGGCAAACCAAGATGTTCACGGATATCACTGCAGATGAAGTCCTGGCTACGCTGAGGACAAACGTAGTGAGGTCAGCTGCCCGCATGGTCATGTCAATAACATTTACTAACTACTTTTCAGCGTGCACCTCGCCGCCAAGTACGCAGCTCCTGCCATGATGATAACTTCAGAAGAAAAGAAGTATCCCTCCGGAAGTATAATCGGAACAGCATCTGTAGCAGGTATAAGGTCAAATGCCGGTTCAAGTGATTACTCCGCTTCGAAAGCCGGTGTTATTTCATTGGCCCAAACGATCGCATATCAGTTGGCTGGGACAGGCGTCAGAGTCAACGCAATTTGTCCTGGTGTGATTGAAACTGGAATGACTGCCCCCATGTATGATGCTGCCAAAGCGAGAGGTACAGAAAAGAAAATAGGACAGCTGAACCCCCTCGGTAGAGGAGCTCAGGCTGATGAGGTGGCTAGAGTAGCATTGTTCTTAGGAAGTGATGAGAGTAGCTATGTAAACGGTCAGGCGTGGGCTGTTGATGGTGGACTCTCTGCTGGTCACCCATTCGTACCCGGAAAACTGGGTTAGAAGATAAAATACGATATTTGGCAATAATAGCCGACCTGCACTTTCTTAACAAGGCTGCTTGTTGAAACTTTTATGCCTCAAGTCGAGCATATTAATGCCCTCCATCGTTTATCACATGCAGTACACGTGCTTTATTTCCTAGTCTTTTCGCCGCCTTACTAACAGGCTTCCTACATACAAGGGCTTTTCAAAAGACATGCTATATATATATATCTATTCTATCTGCCTCTTATCCTATTTCCCATCTTGCTTAATATTTTGATACTCTGTACTAAGCCGATTCCTTAGTATTGTATATGACCACTTCCCACTCCCCTTTTCACGATATGTTGGTTACCTCTACGTTTTATAGATATTACTTGCCAGTCTGTATGTATTCCATTCGTGTGTACAGGTATGTTTTAAATTGTAGGAACTTTGACATGCAATTAGTCGCTAAACAATCTTCACTGTACGGCGAGAAAACCAGTTCCCAGTCTATGGAAGAGTTATCACTGTAGTAGCGTGGCCAACTCCAACCGTTCCAGTTCGCCACAATTTCGGGATCCTCTAGTGAAGTTCCAAATTTCAGATACCACCTGTAAATGTGACTGGGAAGTATATGAATTCAAGTTTCGATATTTTGGGACACAGAGCTAGTGGTCACAATGTGTCACAATGTACTTGCACTAATCATGTCAACCGTTTTGCCACGCTATACTGGCCACGCTGGCCAGTTCATGGCTTTTCCAGCTCATGGCCACTACACTTATTAAATGGCGACCAGCATAAATTCATCATTGATGGCAAAGTCAAACACATTAAAATATTATTCAACTTGAGGTGAAACGAACGGTCTCTTGCAATGTCGCACTACAGCTGATTCTACGGGAACTGCTTCTTTAATATATTCTAATCATATTGATATGGATATGCAGCTCTTCACCTCCACATTCGCTAACACAAGAAGGGGTTGTCATTAGCTGGTATAAAAAGTCACAGGTGTTTGCGTATAACCAGATGTACATACAGCAATATAAGCGCTGGTGATCATCCTTTGATTTCCAGTTTAATTGGGAAAGTGGAGAGCATCTTGGGTCACACCAGCGATGGGATCTGGCAGATACGATTCACTTAAGTACAATCCTTGATTTTAGTGATCACTAGTCAGTGTTTTGGATTCGGCCGGCACTCTTGTTTTCCTGGTCCATATACAATGGCTGTCATATCCCAGATCACCTGGGCGAGAATAGTTGGTAGTCATCTTGAGCTTGAATTTGTGCTTGTGCTTGTGCTTGCCACTAGCTGCCCATGGAATGTTACTTTACCGTTGATAGCCACCATGAGAAACCACGTACAGCATCTCTCGTGGTCTGCGGGATACTTCGAACCATGATCAAGGATATGGGTATACGAAGAAGCTAGTGTATAAACCCACTCTATCGTTGGGCCTCGTATTGACTTCGGTGTTATATTGCATATTCTTATTTGCTCGTTTTGTTGTGATTTGTTGAGCATGTCGAGATGTGAGGTAAAGTGCTTATGATTTTGTTTTATTCTATTACACCTCGTTCCTTCCCTTCCTAGAATACTTAATGAAGTTAAAGCCAAAGTCACACGCGGCTCTTCTTGCACTTCGTTGAATTTTCACCTTCAGGACGCATCAGCATTTAACCCCATAGTCTATTTCTATTCTCTCCATATTCATCTTCTTCTACCTCATAATTAGCACTATTTATGTACAGAAGTCTTGCCTCAAACCACTCACTCAGCACCGACATCACCACCAACTTCCCACAGCTTCTTGTCTCGCATTGACAGCTCACTAAGCCTGAATTTTACATCCTGAATATATTACCATGAAGCTGATTACAGCTCTTTTACTTGTGGGAGCTGTAGTCACCTCAATCTTCACCTATCCAGCCTATGGTTCATGGTAAGTTGCTACACAAAGCACTAGCTAAGAACACAGCCGCCAAATTTGGTGAGACATTGAATGGCTTCACTGACAGCTACTAGCCGAGCAGATAATTGCGCGCGCGCGGTCACTGGGACGAGACTTGGACCGGATCATGTTATAAGCGCATCTAAGGATTGTGTACGTGTTTCCTCTACACGTAGAAGTGATTGAGATGCTAATTCTTATGCAGGTGAGCTACTTCGCGGCCACTACTACAAATGCTGCTCCAGCACAGACTTCTACAATTATTTCGGTGGTCGTCACCACTCTAACAATTTACAATCGACTAGTAGCCAAAGCAACTAAACAGATCCCTGTATATGCCAGCGAATGCAAAGATGCTGCTCAGTATTTAAGTGCATGCTCTTGTGGATTTGGGGTTACCACTAGTGGCGGAACTTATACAGTTACTAGATCGGTAAGTCAGTTCTGCTGTTATATATACTGAGCTCCTCTCCTCTAATATGTTTGAAGGATTCCACGGTTACAGTCACTCAGATTTCCACGACAACAACAACTACGTCTTCAGCAACTCCAGCTTGTACGGCAGATGTTCTCACAGATCCACTCAATTGTGGAAAGTGTGGGCACGTCTGCAGCTCCGGAAAGTGTCAAAATGGAGCATGCGGCTCTAGACAATGTGCAGATAACCAAACATGTGACGGTGGATTTAAGACTTGTGGAGCATCCAATTGCTTTTGTTTCAGCGACTCAACTGGCACTGGCTTCTGTGGCATCAACACAGTCTGTTTTAGTGCTACAGCTTGCAATTCTGACAAAGACTGCAAGAATGGTAGCATTTGTGCTAAGGATACATGCTGTTTCCCACCATCTGATGATAAGCCTGGAGTCTGTATTCTAGGAGAATGCTCGAATCCTTCTAGTCAACTCAGAGTATTGTCGAGGGTGCAACATGCAAATCCGAGAGGTGATACTGCGGCTTATGGCATCATCAGAGAAAGACGGGGACATTAAGGGCCTGGTTCTTCTGATCATTATGAGCTTCTTATCTGATATTGGAATGGAAAGAAAAACACGAGCTAATTCGTTTTTTTTTGGTGGCATTGCATCTAGTTATAACAGGTCGTACATCAGCATAAAAGTCGATCTTAGCACAGGAGATAATATCATGGAACACTATTATGGGTGCTATACCTAGCGTAGATTTCTCTAATATTTACAATTAGCTCGAGAATTATCACATAAATTTCCCCATAATAAATTCAGAATAAGCTTTGATATCGTTTCGCTGGATTGTAAATAGACCTCGCAGCGGACCTTGGGTTGAGACTTGTTTACTTCACATACTAATATCTTACATTTTACTTTCGAATCCCCTCGCCTATATACCTCAACAATGTCCCACACAAGTTCACAGAGCGGTTGGATGATGGATCAGAAGACTTTTAGGGCGATGAGGCTATTTGCACCTTACTCCTTGCCACCATACTTAAGAGTGTGGGGCTGTCATGTTAATCGTCCTTTCTAAGAAGTTGAAGTTGGGCAGAGTTAAGGAGCGTGAAATATAGTTCCACAAGTAGTGGTATGGTGGTTGATACAGTTACAGGCATATGTAACTCTTCACCAAAATTAGATCCCAGAAGATCTATTCTTCTTTTTCTAAAAAAAACCACTACCCCCTATTAGGCCATAAGACATTAAAGGGCTTCTATTGAAAATTGGTTGAGGACTTAATGTAGGCATTTATTATCTGAATACTTCCAACGAGCAAATTGAGTATATATAGGCAACTACAAGAGACCGCTGATCTCCAGGGGATCTCCATCTCCGTCTCTTGACTGAATCATATGTAGGCTGGAGCCAAGAGACAGTCAAGATCGCTTAAACTAAGCGAGCCCCTGAAATTATTCCTTCCAAAGTAAAGGAAAAGAAGCCGCAGTTTGGTTATACATCAATAGAATAATGTTGCTTGTCCAACGCCTTAACTTTCTGGTTTCTTTGCTAGCTCGTAGCGAGTCGTTTCTGGCCCTAGCTTCTTATCAAATGGCATTCCCAATGATCTTCCCAAACGTCATATCCACTCTGGATGTGAAACCTCCAACTCCGCCTCATAGAATCTGATGCTTCGTAGGTTCGTGAGATATGAGCTGGATAGATGAGCTTATCCACTGATTTAAAGCCATCTGTGGAAAGGCTTGATGTATAACAGCTTCACAACCTGTACCTCCAAACAGTATAGGAAGACTTGTAGGCCTAGTAAGCCAATGTAACTTGGCTTTGGTCGTGTAAACCCTAGCAGGTTGGCAATGGGTGGGATATAAGGCAGCAGATATCCAATTACCATGATGCCAGTAGTGCTAAAGTATATCGCCTTAGAAGCACGACTCTGAATTACGGGCCATTTTGCAGTGCGAAGAAGATGGACCACGATGGTCTGTGTCAAAAGACTTTGTAAAAACCAGTGTGTATGGAAAACCTTGACTGAAGTGATGTCTTCTGCTGATTGGACCCCGTAGTAAAACCAATTAATGATGAAGGTTGATAGGTCAATGGTCGAGCTGGTCAGTCCGAGGATGATGATGAACCGCAACAAATCCCAGATTTGCCAGCGTTGAGGTGCTTCCAGATCCTCAGCATCCATGTTATCCCAAGGAATCGCGATTTGAGAAACATCGTAAAGGACGTTCTGAACAAGCATCTGAAGGCCTGTCATTGGATTGAACGGGAGCCAGGCGCTTGCTATCAGCACGCTAAAGACATTCCCAAAGTTGGAAGATATGACCATCTTTATATACTTGATAGTATTACCCTGGGTAATACGACCAATAACAACGCTATCCGCAATGATTGTTAATTCCTTCTGTGTAAGAATCACATCTGCACAGTCCTTCGCGACGTCTGCAGCAGTATCGACCGAGATTCCGACATCTGCAGCACGAAGAGCGACGCAATCATTAATCCCATCACCAAGCATTCCAACCACCTCCTTTTGCTTCTGTAAGCTAGTCACAACTTGACCCTTTTGGATGGGAGTGAGCTTGGCAAATATCTTGCAATGCTTTACGACTCGATCAAACTCATCAGTGCCTTCAAGTTTCGCAAGATCTGGTCCTTTGATGGCTTGAAGGTATTCATCATCAATCTCTACCACCAATTCTAGACTTCTGCACACTTTCATGGCAACATCAAGGTTATCCCCAGTAAGGACTCTGCAGTCGATGCCTAGCTTTTGGAGACGAGCAATAGAGAATTTTGCATCATCCTTTGGAGGGTCGAGGAACGTGAGAAGACCTTCGACAATAAGTTGGGAATCTAGACCATGGTAGCTATTTAATCCTTCAATCTCGTGATCATACAATGTTCGTGTTGCCAGTAAAATTGCACGGTATCCTTCGCAATTGAAGTCTGCAGCTCTCTTCGATAGGTCTCCACGAATCTTCTCATCTAGAGCTATTACCTCATTTCCAATCCTGACATGGCTAGCGAGCGACATTAGTTCCTCATATGCACCTTTGCAAATGAGTTTAGTTCCTTTAGAGATGCTTCGTGTGATACTTGACGATCGGCGACTTTCAAAATTGAAAGGTATCTCACCAATTTTCTCGTAACTATCGAAAGGTTTCACCCCGAGACCGGGATCGTGATTTAGTATTGCGCTGTCGATAGCATTCTTTTTTCCGCTTTGATCACGAGCGTTTATATAGGCTAATTCAAAAACGCTGAGGCTTTCTATTCCGGAAGTATCAACATAGTGTTGCAGGGTAATCTCATCCTTGGTTAATGTGCCGGTCTGTATTTAAGTTAGTGGAAAACATGAACATGCTCAACACTTGTATTACGGGTTAACATGCCTTGTCTGAACATAACACAGTCATTGCTCCTAGATTCTGAATAGAGTCAAGCCGCTTCACAATGGCTTTCTTCTTAGCCAGAACGAACGCACCCCGAGCAAGGTTCGAATTTACGATCGCAGGAAGCATTTCTGGAACCAATCCCACGTCCACGCTGATTGCGAATGGGACAGCTTCTCCCCAGTTGCCGGTGACTTTTCCGCTAATGACAAGAACTATCGGTACCATTACAGCCATAAAGCCAATCATCATGAGGGAAACATTTCTGATACCTCGTTGGAATGAGTTTAAAGGTCGTTTCTTGTCCAGCTCTTCCATAACTGTGGCGATGAATGCATCTAGTATAGTTAGTACCTTCTCGACACTCTACGCTCGGAACATTGCTTACCATCCCCCGTCTTCACAACGACGGCAATTCCATTGCCAGAGATGACACTTGAACCCATGAACAAGAAGTTCTCCAGATCAAATATGGTGCCGATCGGTCGTTCTTGGTTTTTGTGAATTTTGCGCACTGGCTCATTCTCGCCAGTAAGAGTGGATTGTGAGACGGAGAGATTTACTGACTCGAGAAGTATGGAATCAGCTGGAATTGTAGTCCCTGGATCTACAAATAGAATATCGCCGGGGACCAAGTCTTTGTCTTCAATCATAACTTCTTTAGTACTCCCTCCAGAGAATCGGCGAACTCGAACCTATTTGTACAATTAGTAGAAGAATTCGATTGAGTAGATGAGGAGGGCTATGCAATGGCTTGATATGCAGCCTTCACATTTTTGTCATCTAGAGGAAATACGAAAATACCGTAGTTGAAGTACTAGCTTGGAGCTTAAGAGCAGCTTTGACCCCCTGGGATTCTTGCCACTAGAAAAATTATCAGTAAATCTGCTTCAAAAATGTAGGGTGATATAGTTGGAGTGATTAGCGCAATGAAATAGACATGTAGTACGTACAAACTGTAGCAAACATGAAGCCAAGATCATACACAGAATAACACCAAAGGTCTTCCACTCTCGTGGAATACATAGTATGGAAATTATGGCAATGATCACTAGTAGGATATTGAAGTAGCTTGGAATCACCCGGAGCAACAACTGCCACCATTTTGGTGGTTTCCTCGATGATAGTGTGTTAGATCCTACCTCGAGACGGTGAGCTGCCTCTTGTTGAGAAAGGCCACATCTGGTGGTTTGAAGGGTTTCTAGTAATGTAGTTGTTGGAAGTATAGCGTAGGTTCTGATTTTATCGTCACATGTTGTGTTTCCAGCCATGAGACCCCTTTTCCAAATTGGAAGATTACTGTCTGTCGGACTGTTAGCAGCCTCCAGGTAACAATTTTGGGGAACTTGCTGTTGCTGCCTCTGGTACTAGATCCGAAGCGGGGGGACTCCATGGACGATATAAACGACCAGATTTTGCTTACATTCTCCATATTGAAAGATATTCTGGCTTAGTATCGAGAAATTGGCCTTTTGTCATCGATTCCAGCGAATAAAGTCCATTTATGGTGGACGTATTGGCTGGGACAAGATTCTTGTGAAATCGTTTATCCGTAACACCCCCAAAAATGTCAAATAAGTGCTTAGGTTAATCGCCTTCATCTGAATAGGTGAAATAGGTCGATATGATGTTGTAGATGAGTAAATAAAATAATCTTAAAAGCCCTTCGAGTTTGGATTTCCTTTTATTTGTATGGTAGTGTGAGGAATCCTCGAAAGAGAACTACAGGGAAAGAACTGCTCTAGTAAAACTTGTGGGAGAGAAGTTGAATTTCAATAGCGACCGATTCTACTACTATAATTAGGACGGCACATGTACATGATATACCTATTGGTTAACGAATAGAGATGCCAGTTGGGATCGTAATTAGAGTCTGGACTACCTCCAAACCACAAGTCCCGGGAGAGAAAAGATGTAACAATAGAAACGGTAAATCTGGATGGATTCTAACAACGAAAAATAATCCCCGGAGTGCAGTTTCAAGAATCATAGAGAATCTGAGTATAGAAGAGTTCTAGTACGTGGTCCTCCCATGGTTTGACTATTAGTTTCTGCTCGAGTTAGCCCCAGGGATAGGCAGCAATAACTAGGAAATAGTCTTCTGATATGATTGCAAGCGGATTGGTTTAGGGTCATGTACCACCAAGTTGCGAGATATTATAGCGAAGAGATTCTCCAATTCATATGTACATAGTGGTATAATATGTCCACAGGAGTGTTAAGATGTAGTGTTGATTTAAACATCATTGTAGTGTATTTGCACAAGAAACGCCTGTATTTTGTCCTTTATCCAGACATAATTGATCTTCTAGCCTGTCAATTAGTACTCATAAAACAGAGAAGGATCCGACAAGTAGGCCTTCTCAAACCTTCAATGTGAGTCTATTTGAGCTGTGGTTATTATCGACCATTCCTTGGCGATTAAATAAATGGGGCTGATGGGGCTGGCCGGCAGGCTCCACTTGGTCGCTAGCCGATTTCTGGAAAAAAGTCATCCGCAATTCAGAGCTTGTGGTTGGTAGTCAATATTTTGAGCTTCGGTCTAAATATATTTCACTATAGAAATCCGTCGATGTTAGCTTGGTCAAGGTTTCTTCCTAGGTCCTTGCCTCGCAGAATTCTTCAGAAGGCAACGCATAGGAGAGAATACAATTATACCGCAATGGCACCTCCTCCTGGCGATAAGCCTCAAAACAAAAGACAATGGCAGGGTGGACGAGGACCAAAAAGACAAAAAACAAGAAAGGAAAAGCCTGTTAAGGAAGGATCGAACCAGGAGGTTTTACTTGCAGATGTGCGAGCATTGTTTGAGGCGCAAAAGCTGTCGAATGCCCCATCTCCCATACCTGAACCTACTACAATTGTCGACGCAACAAATGGTTCTGCCATTGCGAATGCGAAGGAACCGGAAAATGCCAGCGAGCCTATATTTCCCCACGCCCTGCCAGAAAGATTTGCTGAGATCGAAGTGAAGGTCATAGAGCTCTCTTCTACTGGTGATGGTCTTGCTCTCCATCCAGACTCGGATCAAATCTACGTTGTCCCTTTTACCGCACCGGGTGATGTAGTTAAGATCAAGGTTGTACAGCATTTCGAGAATGAGCATTACTCTGTCGCAGATTTTCTTTCTGTTGTTGAACCCTCACCTCTCAGAGATGACAGTCGAGTCAGTTGCAAGTATTTCAGCAAATGTTCGGGATGTCAATTTCAAATGCTGGATTACGCAACCCAATTACAACATAAGAAAACAATTGTTGAAAAGGCCTTCAAACACTTCTCGCAACTTCCCCCTGAGTTGATACCTGTGATCGGGGACACATTTGGGAGTCCTTTGCAATATGGATATAGAACCAAGCTAACGCCACACTTCGATGCTCCTCCAGGGCCACGACGGGATAAGAATAAGACATTTTCTTCGGCTCCTCCAATTGGGTTCATGGAGAAGGGGCGGAGAACAACCCTCGATATCGAAGACTGCCCGATAGGAACAGATGCAGTTAGAATGGGCATGAAGCGAGAACGACTACGAGTAGCCGGAGAGCTGGAAAAATACTCGAAGGGTGCTACAATTCTTCTGCGAGAAAGCACGAGAAGAGAGAAAAGCGGTGATCCTAAAGCTGCGGAATCACCTGCAGATGCTATCAAAGTGCCAACCTCGACTCATACAGACTTTAAAACCTGTGTCACGGATCCCACAAACAACTCCTTCTCAACGGAATATATAGATGACTTTGTGTTTACAAGTATCGCAAACTCATTCTTCCAGAACAACAACTCCATACTCTCCCCATTCACCCAATATATCCGGGATAACATCCTGCCTCCTGTATCTGAAAACGAGCCTAAGATCAAGTACTTCATAGATGCTTATTCCGGCTCTGGTCTCTTCACAATTACCTTGTCCAAGCTTTTCGAACAATCAATCGGAATTGATGTCTCAGTTGCCTCGATCATGTCAGCAAGAGAGAATGCTAAGCTTAACAATCTCACTCCTGAGCAATGCAAGTTCATTGATGCGGACGCAAATGAGCTATTCAAATCGGTTACGTTCCCAAAGAACGAGACCGTGGTTGTTCTTGATCCTCCTAGGAAAGGATGCGACGAGAGTTTCCTAAACCAGCTCTTGAAATTCTCACCGCGCAGAGTGGTGTACGTCAGCTGTAATGTGCATACACAAGCTCGGGATGTAGGTGTGCTGGTCAGGGGTCTGGAAAATGGCGGAGCGCATTACAAGATTGAGTCCTTGAGAGGATTTGATTTCTTTCCGCAAACAGGACATGTTGAAGGTGTCGCTGTGCTGAGCAGAGTTGATGGCACAACCCAGGAGGAGCCCAAGGAGGAGCCTTCACTTTAGACATCATGGCTGAGATGACGAAACCATCTCTCGCTACATTGTCTGGCTCAAAGTCTGCGAGGTTACTCTGTAGTGCTCATAGAAATCTCAAAGACCATTTGCCAATATTTATTTTGCTCCCTTTTTCGTCTCTCGGTACTTTCGTAGCTGCCTCGTGATCTAGACATCGTTCACGGTCCAAAACCAGCCCGCGGAACTGTTTCGCTGGAATAGGCAACTTTTCAATATATAACGTTGAAGAAGTCTTTTCAGGAAGTCCTTTCACTGTGATATTTCTTTTATGTGGTACGCTATTTAGAGCATTTTAGGAAACTCAGAGCTAGTGCTTCAACCTTCAACCTGTGTTTACTTATTGGAATGGAAGCATGCCAGACTCTATACCGGGTTGAGAAGTATGCGTACTCTTCTCCAGTAGCTATATTATGAGCTGGTGAAGTTTGACTTGCTATCAATTGGGAAGAGCAACCTCTTCCATATGTACTTCCTAGCCTTATTCTTATTTGAGTATATAAAGTATGATGTTCCCCGGGATACACAACATAGTAGAATCAAGCCGATTTTACACTTAGCTGTATCTGAGGACAGGTCAAGCAACTATAATACTCTTCTCCCTTTTTTTCAAATCTTTAAGCCATTTGCCAAAAGAAGTCCGAACTACGATATAAAAAAAGACCATTGGAGCGTATGACAAGTACGGCTGCTACGGATAGGTTTCGACCACACGCCAGACATCTATTGTCCCGCTGAATTGCATTCCTTTCTTATCATTGCATTGTCGCACTGCCACCCGTACACCACCATTACAGTCCGATCCATAGTTCATCCCCACCGCATGGTCGCCGCATGGCCACCGCATGGCCACCTCATGGTCATCACACAACGGCGCCAGGCATGTACCATCAACCAAGCTTTTCCGAACCCACAAGCTCTGCGCCCGACCAA
>Ga0247734_1000774_pt1 | contig 26471 bp, 21 predicted proteins | sample UWRJL103311B2_FD_180933 | JGI IMG/M metagenome (GOLD analysis project Ga0247734, IMG submission 180933) | Plant litter microbial communities from Arlington Agricultural Research Station in Wisconsin, United States - UWRJ-L103-311B-2 | ecosystem: Environmental > Terrestrial > Plant litter >...
TTCTAATTTATCTAAATGGCGGATGAAAATCTGCTTTGAATACTATTAAGACTGCCAATACACTAAAACTACCATACATGCCTTCTGAACACTTCTATCATTGTCGGCATACCCTACCATTCAAGATCGTCCGAGACGGTGGCCATTCTTGACAGCTCATGAATTACAGGTTCCACAACGGCTCTTTCTCTCTTCAAGCGAGCCTTTTGCTTTGTTCTGGTATAAAAGACCGGACAATCTTTACTATCACATTTGACCTCATCTAATGGTGATATTCCTGAGCAACTCTGGCAAACTCTGTTCAGATCCATAGCCTTCTTTTCTTCGTTATTTAGTCTCTTTCGCAGCGCCAATAAAGAAACTGGCTTGTCCTTTAAACAGTTTGGACATATTGGCGATTTCGTTTCTAACTTCTCACGGCATACCAGACATGAGGACGATTTCATATATGATTCCAAAGTCTTCTTGTTAGCAGTAATATCCTTGGATTGGCCTTTTAATTGAAGATTTGCATCAATTTTCCGAATTCGCTGGACCTTTGGCATTTCATCGTACCAATTTCGAACATTTGCTCCCACGAGATTAAAAATTCGCTCTAACGGTGGGATCAGGTTCTTGGATATGTAGTACTCAGCATCAAGCTCACAATGCTCGTTCTCCAGGAGCTCCTCGGGAGCAACGCATCGATCAATCAGTCTCGCTCCAGGAGCACCGGTTATAACCACGTAGGGAACACGTTCACCGTATTGTGGCTCAGCCCTAGCATCTTCTAACATACGCTTGGTACTGATAACCGCACCAGGTGGAGGAGGGCCTTTGTCGCTGTAAGTGCCGAGTTTGACTTCCTTTGCAAAGCAGAAATCCTGGATAGAAACTGAGCCTTTCATTATTTTCTCGCATTGCTGTTGAAAGTAGGTTTTCACCTGGCTAAGATCAGAGGTTCGAAAAAGTATCTTTAGTGCCTTTTCCTCAATCATCTGCTCTGCTGGGGTGCCATCCCTGCGCACTGTTTCAATACCTTTCGCATCAAAATCCGGCTCCGTCTGATTTCGATTCTCATATTTAAAACCAACATAACGTTTCTTCGCCAACAGAACACAAGGAAGGTATACTTTCTCAAACTTAAGTTTGATGGGTCGTGGGTTCATGTCAGTAACAGTCTTCGCAATTTCCTCTCCAATATCAAATGCCTGGTCCTTGGTGCGACCTTTGAGAGAGATGAACAAGCTGTCCGTGTCGCCATAAACAACCTCAGCACCCCAGCGTTTGACAGAGTGGATCAGAGCAATTGCTTTTTCTAGCGTTTCTCGACCAGTCTGAACGATGCTGTCAGCAATCTCTGAACAAGGCATGCGGCCAGAGAAGGATGCCGATGTGTATCCGTAAGTGACATTAGCAATGAGTTTGAGAGCTAGTTGTCTATTGTTGAGCAAGCGTTGAAGAGCTTTATCATCTTTGTCGATCTTCATGCCACTCTTGACCATGACGCGAGTTTCCAAGATTTCTCCTAACATCTTAGCTAAGAGGGACTTCCGTATATCAGGCTTTGTGTACATGATTCCATTTGGAGCTATATTAATATGGTCTTTGAGGAGCTCCAGGAGTCTCTGTTGTCTCTTGAATTCGGTAAAGCCCATCTTATTAGTGCCTCTCCAGTTAACAATTCTGCCTAGAAACGTTGAGTAACAATAATTATAGGCGATCATTACACTAGGATACAGACTTTGAAAGTCAAGCACCAAGACAGGACTATTGTAAAATGCGCTTTGGGGCTCCATCACGAGAGGAAGACATTCGAGAGCATTTTGACTGCCGACTTGCTTTCTGCTGGGTGATACGAGCATGAAGCTTTCTGGTTTTGCTATTCGAAACATCAAAGACTCGACCTTGAACTGTGACCCGCGAGAGAACACGGAGAAGAAGTCCACGCCTAATAGGCGAGCTTGTTCGCTTGTTCTAGAAATGAGTTCGTTCTTTTCGAGTATCTCGAGGTCTAGCTGAACTCGAGAAATATAGTGATCAAGGACTTTTGCCAGATCCCGAGCTTTGCAATTGACGTAGCAGTTGGTAAGATCGCTCCAAGAATAGTGAGGTATTCGACGATGTAAGAGATGAAAGACAACATTTTCCATTGTATATTGGAGAAGAGTCAATTCACCACGCATCGCTCTCCAAATGTTAATCATGTGCCGGCCAGTAATTCGAATAGTAGAAGTATTATTGAATCCCCACTTATCATTGTCCTTACCAAACCGTCCATGTGACTGAGACTTCATGCGTGAAAACTCGTCACATAGATTATAGTCATACTTGATTCGAGCCCGCTCTATCAAATATCCCCAGGATCCGCCATGGACTTCATATCCGGTAAGAATATCTGGATCATGCGATCTAACAATCTCCACCATACGTACTAGCAAGTCAAGCTCAGAGGACTCTGCTTGAACCTCACAAGTGACCTGCTGGTGTACTTTTTGAGCCAGAATGCCATCTTCAGACAGAGCAACAATCCCTACATGTGTACCTTCCACCCTACCATTGCTATCAAAATCATGGTCAGCCGATTGGAGGCACCAGAATAGACACTGCACTTCATCTTCCTCTGGGTTTGGAACTAGGCTTCCTCGAGTATTGACATGTATTTCCAAACTCATCGTGCTCATGTATTGTACCTCTTGTTGGGCACCAGTAGCCCCTTCGTTTTGAGTGTATTTGAATCCGTATTTGTTCTTCTGAGTCGGTCCTTCGATCTGAGAGAGCCTTCCCCTTTTCCGAGGACTAGCGTACAGGCGAGCAGTGGAGTGTTTGCTAGCCCTAGCCGTCTTTTCTGCTTGCTCTTCTTCAAACCACTTTTGTACTGTCGAGTAAGTTGGTGGAATCTCTAGAAGCTCCCAACTGCGTAGGTTACAAGCCCGTCTCCTAATGGCATTCGCTCGCTCTTCCTTCGCCCTGTCTACAATGATAGCTGGTTTCTCTCCGAAGGTTGCGACAGAAGAACCGGTGGGGTCGAAGTCAGGGAGAAAAGGAACTGATGAGCTTTCGAGTTTGAACTCTCTTCCGGCCCATTCTCTCGCTCTTTCAGGGACGTCGGACTCTTTCCCATAAAATGCGTCTTGATAAATAACACTAGGGAGGCTGTATAGATCCATACTCGACAATACAGCGTCAGATGCTGGCGGTGGACATCCTAGTACTAGAACTGGCCCCGCTGCGAGGTCAAAGTCATTTTGAATACCGTCTGCTATTCTTTTTGCCCTATCAGCAGTATTGGTAATGGTGGAGAGAAGTTCTGCGCTCATTGGGGAGTGAACATCAGACATATGTGTAGATGAGCCAAATGAAACATGCTTTTGATTGTCCGGTAGACTTGGTTGAGATGAACTCTTCTGGCTCAATCTAAGCAATGTGCTCGGGTCGTTTGGGTCTTTTACAATTTGAAATTTGAGGGCCTGATTAGTGGACCTGTCATTAGATCTGGTAAACTCTTGAGATGACTTCTTTGCTATTGATGTTGTGCGAACACCATTTACTGTTGGACCTTTGACTTTTATCGGCCGGCTCTCTGTGATCTCCTCACCTTCACCTCTGGCACTTTTTGTTATAGCTTCGTCAGTATGACCTACTGAATCAACCGAAACTATATCACTAGATGCATTATCGTTGATCAAATCATTCCCGCGCAATTTCTGGCGTTTGGTTAGTGTAGGCGGCCGGCTTGGGGACTGCGTCCTCTTGCGGGTGATTCTTGCAGCGGCGGCTGAATTGGTTGATTCTACGTTGTGAGGAGCGTCTTCTGCTGAAGAGAGAGACACATAGCCGGATCCAGAAATATCGCGCATCGACTGGCTTTCCAAAGGGATTTGAACTTCATTGGGCAAGTCGTCGTTACTACGTTCATTCCCTGTACCACCTTTATCGTGTGCCGAGCCAGCACCGGGGCCTTTAGCTTTGATATATACTTCTTCATTGTGGTCTCCTATTTTTCGTTGCGATAGCTCCATTTCCTTCAGAGTTTCTTCTTCAGAGTCATAGAAGTCTTCAGTATGATCTTTATCATTAGGCCCAAATCCTTGAATGCGATCCTCATCAACCTCTTTCTCTCCACTTCCCCCTACATCATATTCATTCCCCGTTCCAGGAGTTAATCCTAGCACAAGACGCAAATTATCTGGAAACAAATCCTCAACCGATTCTAGGCTAGTCTTCACAGTTGATTCGAATGGGGTGGCTTTAACAAAGTTTTTGAATGTTATCTTTGCGCCGTCACTCTTGTTCTTTTCATCTACGATAAGTGCTCTCATTTGCTCTCTGTATTCTTCTTCGTGGATCCACTCTCCAAGTTGGGTACTTCGAGGATCAGCAGACATCGAGACCATAACTTCCGCCGGAAAAGGACTGCTCCCAGGTTCTGGGTTAGACATTTTCGACTTTCGCCGACGAGTTTCGTCCCTCCATAGGCCAGCCATGCTGTGAACCAACTTTTCACTTGGCGCAAATGGATTCAAACGTTCGATAAAATCATGATGAAGAGACCGAGGCTTTATTTCGTGTCTGTTCAATATATCTTGTACGCATATATCAACTTCAATGGAGCAGTGGCTAACCCGTGGAAGATGCCCATCGTCTGTAGTAAATGCAGATGGGATTGAGCGATCATGCCAGAGATGCGACAAATCTGTGATATCTTCGTATTGTGGGACTGGCAACCTGAAGGAAACCTTTTTGCAGTCGATGTATCCGCACCCATACAAGTTAAAATCCGACATCCACTGCAAAATATACTGAAGATGGGCTTCATACGGTTGAAACACATTCTTCATTATAACCCCTTGACGTAAAAGATCTGCAAGGCGAGTCATAACCATAGGATTTAACATGTATATTTTCAGATAGTATTTGTATCCGACATGGAAGCCATAAAATGGAATTCCTTTGACCAAGGTAATACGAGCGACGAACTTGGACTTTCCATCGTAGACATTCCGTCTGTAGCTAACTGCAAGAGCAAAATCGATAGAGAGATGAAGACGGTGTATATACTCGCCAACTATAGAGTCATTAGCTTTGAGAGTATCACGATCATATGGATAACAACCATCATCTGGAATCAGGCTTCCTGTGTATTCAATGTATAGATATGGGAAAGCCCCATGAATATGTGCGCAAACCTTCTGTCCAGTTTCCGTAGCGCCGAAGACTCTAATGACAGGGACTTTGGGTTCTTTGTGAAGCTGCGAGAGCTGGATGTTGTTCCGAAGGAGGGGATCAAACTGTGTAGGCGTCGCATGGTAATTGTCTACACAGTTTAATCGTACCCGAAAAAGGTCCATATTCAAGAATCCTTCAACCTGCAAGATAATAGCAAATATATGGTATTAACATTGTTTAAGCCAGTGGATTGTATAATCATTGTGAGGTCAAGCAGCAACCAGAAGTTCTGACGCGTGCCACTTCAGCCGACAACGCGAAATCAGGTGGAAGTGTGGCGCAAAAAGTCAAGTCTAAACCGTATCAATCACAATTTACCGAACAACAACAACGAAGCAGCGCTACACTCTGCTTTTCTATTATCAAGTCCAAGATGCCTCCGGCAGGTGCACAGCCTCGTAAACCAGCCGCTCCATCAGCGGCAAACAAGGAAGCTAATGAATATATTCCGTCGTTCATTTCCAAGAAACCTTTCTACATCGGCGAAGATGACGACCAGAACGACTACCTTGAACATCAGAGGCTACAAAAAGAACAGTCAGATCAGTCGAAGTGGTATGATCGAGGCAAGAAACTTGGTCCTGCGGCGACAAAATATCGCAAGGGCGCATGTATGAATTGCGGTGCTATGACCCACAAGACTAAAGAATGTTTAAGTCGACCAAGAGCCCAAGGTGCAAGGTGGACAGGAAAAGATATACAGGCGGATGAGGTCATACAAGATGTTAGTCTAGACTGGGATGCTAAGAGGGATAGATGGAACGGATATGATGCGAAGGAATATTCGGCAGTCATTGAGCAACATACGCTAGTTGAGGAGTTGAAGAAAAAGGTTCAGGCGGATGCGAAATCTAAAGATGATGACGAAGATCTTGAAACTGGTGAGGATGGAGAGAAATATGCGGAGGAGTCGGATATGGGCAGGAAGCAGAGCACAGCTACCAGACAACTACGAATTCGCGAAGACACAGCCAAGTACCTACTTAATCTAGATTTAGATTCAGCAAAGTATGACCCTAAGACGAGAGCTATGGTGGATAGCGGAGCTACTGCAGATACTGCATCTGCTCTGGTGGCTGAAGAGGGCTTCTTGAGGGCCTCTGGAGACGCCGGAGAGTTCGAGAAGGCCCAAAAGTATGCATGGGAGTCACAAGAAAAGAGCGGAGACACGAACCTACATCTACAAGCAAATCCAACTTCAGGAGAATATTACCGGCGGAAGGAAAGGGAGGAAGCTGAAGCGAAACGTCTGGCTCACCAGAAGAAACTTCGAGAGAAATATGGCGGAGATGAAGTTAATTCGGCAGCAAACAAGCTTCGCAACACTGCAGTTTTCGAATCTGAAAAGTATGTGGAATATGACGAATCCGGTGCGATAAAAGGGGCACCTAAAGCTATTGCGAAATCTAAGTACCCGGAGGACGTTTTGATAAAGAATCATACTACCGTTTGGGGAAGTTGGTGGTCAAATTTTCAATGGGGTTACTCTTGTTGTCATTCTTTGATCAAAAACAGCTATTGTACTGGGGAAGAAGGAAAAGCAGCTTTCGAGAAAGCCGACCGCCTTCGAACTGGAGGGGAGTTTGGTAATGATGAACCTGAGTTGATCGAGTCCACAAAAGATGAGCCTGAGAAGGCGAAGAAGGAAATAATACCAGCGATCAAAAAGCGAACCATCGAGGAAATGCAAGGCGGGGTTTCTGAGGAGGATATGGATGCTTATAGGAGGAAGCGCACTGCTGCGAATGATCCTATGGCGGAATTTTTGGGAAAGGATTGAGATAAGAATTTACAGTGAAGCACTACAAGCAAGAACTATATGGCGTTGAGGAATGGTGCATAGATGTACGGCGTTTGGTGGGAAATTAAATTAGTATGGCTTTTCTTGAGATAATGCAACTCACGTTGTTGCTCTATACAAGGCACGAACGAGATGTATTCACTTGATACGCTCATATTATATCACTTGTTGAATAACCGTACTTTCACCGGTATGTGGAAGAATAGAAAGGAGTTTAGGTAGAGCAGTAAAAATTGTGAAATACACCAAACGCACATTGTATTTAGTTCAAGCACACTCTTCACAGGTATGTATGCGGACCCACTGTAGGTGAGTGGTTTTTTCAAAATGGTCTTCACTAGATGACAAGTAGTGCTCGATTTTGGTCTTATTTGTAATTTTGTTGTATCTCTTTAACGCCCCGTGGCTGACATGCATCCGGAAAGCCATCCATCAGTACCAAAGAAGTATGATACGCACGCCAAAGTTACCCCAAATCAAGCACATGTTTTCGAATAATCTATTCCTCATCATCCTCTTCATCATCTCCACCATCCTTCTTCTCGGCGGCCTTAGCCTTCTTTCTGCGAACACGACCTGGACGTCCACCACCGAATGGCGAGCTCAAGGCGAAATCGATGTGCTTTTGGGAATCGAGACGGACAACGAACGAAGGAACGTTAACGATTTGCTTTCCAACACGGATGTGTCTTTGACGGATAAGAACACGGGCGTGGTGGATGGACTTGGCAAGACCAAGCTTGTAGACACAAGTTTGTAGACGACGCTCCAAGAAATCCTCAATCTTCAAGGCCAAAACGTAATCGAGCTTCATGCGGGATTCATCGAGAACACCGACACGAACGAGACGACGAATGAGGGCGTTACCCTCGAACAGGCGCTTGGGGTCCTTCTCGTCGAGCGTGAGCAATTGACTGTCTTGCAATTAGCATTGCGATCTGGCTATTTATTATGGTGCTCGCAGATAGGCAGCTTGACAAGAAGAATAGAATCTGCCATTCTGTATCAGGATTTGGTGATTGCTTACCGGGCAGCACGACGGATCTTGGACAGAGTAAGCTGGACACGCCAGACTTCACGCTTGTTGCGCAGACCATACTCTCCAACGAGCTTCAACTCGGAGTCCCTGGGACATGTTAATGACTTGAACGCAGAGACAAGCTCTGGACAGTGGCCAGTTTGGTTTTACTCACAATCGAGCAGACTCAAAGGCTAGTTAGAGGTCAGCAAAATTTCATTTCTCCTCCTGAGTTCACTTACGACGACGGGGGACCTTATAGGTCTTGCTGTACGATCTTGGCGCCATGGTGATTTTTGGCGTCGAGGTTGTTGATGTCGAACAAGTTGGTTAGTGAAAAGAAGATCTCAAGATACTGAATTTCGTTATTTGGTTGTGGGCGTCAGTGCGCTAATGACTAAGCATCATTTTCCACGTGATCTGGAGTTTGTGCGCAAAATACAAGGTAAAAGGAATCATCCAATCAAATGTACGGACGATGGGGTTTAGCGAATCCCTGACTACGTGACAACCTTAAATCTTTTAGTTGCCCTTAGCTTAGCTTTTTGTGAGCGGTGATTAAAATGTAGAGTTGTCTCGCATAAAAACCCAATATCTGGTGTAACAAATAATCTTTGCACCTGTAATATTTAAAGCTTTGCTTTTTAGACAAGGCTCGATGGTTTGAGTATTGCCGTGCTAGTGTGTAAGTTGTTTTAAAGTTATGCCGTGGAAATCCTCACTCCTCGAGACACGTAGGGAGCAAACACACACCACCGTTAAATAAGCTAGGAATTGATTGTACAGTATATTTATGCGAGTATGCAGGTATGGGGATACAAGTTATGAAAAAAATGCGAAATCATTGGCTTGACGAGATCCATACGGACTCCCACATATCTACGACGTGCAACAAAAGACGCCGTTAAATAAGCTAGGAATTGATTGTATATTTAATGCGGGTATAGGGGATACAAGTTATATAAAAATGCGAAATCATTGGCTTGACAAGATCCCCAAAGGGCTCCTACATATCTACGATGTGCAACAAAAGATGGAATGCCCGCCATTAAATAAGCTAGTGGAATTGATTGTATATTTATGCGGGTATGGGGATACAAGTTATGACAAAATACGACATTATTGGCTTGATAAGTTCTAAAAGGGTTCCTACATATCTACGACGTGCAACAAAAAATGGAATGCCCGCCGGAATTGATTATATATTTATTTTTGCGGGTATGGGGAATACAAGTTATGACAAAATGCGAAATCATTGGCTTGATAAGATCCATACGGACTCCTGCATATCTGCGACATGCAACAAAAGCTAGAATGCCCGCCGGAATTGATTATATATTCATGCGGGTATGGGGGATACAAGTTATGGAAAAATGCGAAATCATTGGCTTGATAAGATCCATACGGACTCCTACATATCTGCGACATGCAACAAAAGCTAGAATGCCCGCCATTAAATAAGCTAGGAATTGATTGTATATTTATTTTTGCAGGTATAGGGGATACAAGTTATAAGTAGATACGAAATCATTGGCTTGATAAGTTCTAAAAGGATTCCTACATATCTACGATGTGCAACAAAAATGGAATGCCCGCTGTTAAATAAGCTAGGAATTGATTGTACCAGTACAAAGTATTTATGCGGGTATGCGGGTATGGGAATACAAGTTATGACAAAATACGAAATCATTGGCTTGATAAGTTCTAAAAGGGTTCCTACATATCTACGACGTGCAACAAAATATGGAATGCCAGCCATTAAATAAGCTAGGAATTGATTGTACAGTATATTTATGCGGGTATGCAGGTATAGGGGATACAAGTTATAAAAACATGCGAAATCATTGGCTTGATAAGTTCCAAAAGGGCTCCTACATATCTACGACGTGCAACAAAAAATGGAATGCCCGCTGTTACATAAGCTAGGTAAAAGGAACAGAACCTGGGAATTGATTGATTGTATATTCATGCGGGTATGCGGGTATGGGGGAATACAAGTTATGGAAAAATGCGAAATCATTGGCTTGATGAGATCCATACGGACTCCCACATATCTACGACATGCAACAAAAAAAATGGAATGCCCGCCGTTATATAAGCTAGGTGAAAGGAACAGAACCTGGGAATTGATTGATTATATATAAATGTGGGTATAGGGGATACAAGTTATAAAAAATGCGAAATCATTGGCTTGATAAATTCCAAAAGGGCTCCTACATATCTACGACATGCAACAAAAAATGGAATGCCCGCCGTTATATAAGCTAGGTGAAAGGAACAGAACCCGGGAATTGATTAGTTATATATTTAATGCGGGTATGGGGAATACAAAATACGAAATCATTGGCTTGATGAGACCCATACGGACTCCCACATATCTACGACGTGCAACAAAAAATAGAATGCCCGCCGTTATATAAGCTAGGTGAAAGGAACAGAACCTGGGAATTGATTAGTTGTATATTTAATGCGGGTATGGGGAATACAAGTTATGGCAAAATGCGAAATCATTGGCTTGACGAGACCCATACGGACTCCCACATATCTACGACGTGCAACAAATGTCCGCCGTTAGGAATTGATTGTATATTTAATGCGGGTATGGGGAATACAAGTTATAACAAAATGCCAAATCATTGGCTTGACGAGACCCATACGGACTCCCACATATCTACGATGTGCAACAAAAGATGGAATCCCATGTAGCTATTGGGTACCAAGCCGAGGTATTGAAGCCTAAGGCCACAAGGCCCTGGCACACTCTTGTAGATTGATAGTGCTGTGCTAATACTTCAACGCTGTACCTCCATAGAGAGATGTTCTTTCTTCCTAAGACTACCTCTATCTAGAGTACACAGATCCACGATCACTTCTTACGGGGGACGTTGACTGTAGATCCACGGAGTCAAGCTAGCTCAAGCACGGCCAATGCTTGCTTCATATTGATCAATTGAGAGAGAGATATGGCGTGACATTCAATTTGGGGGGATCAAAATAATGCTATATAATTGAAGGAACTGACTTATGGAAGGGGTAGTGACTTTTTATATAGCCTTTGTCTGTGATATCAATGACAACAGTGCTCTAGTGATATCTGTATCAAGATCATGACCCCTCCAGGTTCTGGTTCATATGACTATTTCAACAGTTTTGGTTTTCAAGTTGTTGACAACCGTCAATAAATTACAGTAAGAGTCTGAGATCTGTTTCTATGGAAATTGAGCACTTTCGAATCCATTTTAGTGGGAGAAGAGTTTGTGCCTGGACTGTTTTATGTTGTGTGAAAGCATCGGTTTTGTTAAGCGTGTTCTTTTTATAAGCATGTATGTTATTTCCAGGTTCACTAAAAATTACCGAACCAAAAGAAAAAGAACAGGTGAGTTGATAAATGGTGTCACTTCGTTCTAGATGGTACAGTACAAGAAAAGTATGGAATTCTTGCTATCGTGTTCTTTAAATGGGTTGACTACAATCAGGGTGTATATCTAGGCAGCAGGGCACCGTGGTAGGCAGACAGGCTGCTACGCCGTTTAAAAAGCTGTGTTGACCAGCTCGTCAGGGGTGTATAACATCGTTCGAATGAGCAGGGGTATCTTCGTGAGCCTCCAGCCAAGTACCATGATTATGATCTAAACTTATTAAACTTCAGTCCTGGGACTTCAGACCGCTATCGTAACATTTACCGCTGGCTTCTTTTCAATTATTTTGTGTTTTAGTCGGATGTTTAGTCAGATACTCACTATGTACGAATCTTGGCATGTCAACCAGCATGATCAATACAACGATGGGTTTCATAAAGAATTTGAGATTTTCGGCTTAGAAAGTCAAGGTTCCGACACAAGCTTCAATCAACTAGAAAGAATAGATGCGACAGATATCCTAGATTGGGTAAACGGTACAAATAATCAGCATTTGTCACCCGGTCAGAAGGAGAGGGAGCTAAGATTATTGTAAGTACTGTACTCCGACAGAAGTTGGCGCTGTTGGTGCTTACTTTTTCTCAGGCTTACACGTCACAAAAACCATCAACACTATGAAATTAAAACCTGGTATATGGCGTTTGAGAAGCCGGTATTCCAAGCTATCTGTAATTTGTGGAAACTACCGCCAGATTATCTGTTTTTACGAAAGCATGCTGGAGGTTGCGGAGCGTATCAAAGGCACACAACTCTGAACGAGGAAGGCTCAATTTCCCATATGTGTAATTACCTCCTTGAATAGGTCACCAGGGCACTATAGGCTGGGAGTCATACTAACGAGTATAAAGGTCTTACTATTCGAGTTCCTCATTCTCCACGGGCCAATGCAAAAGCGATTTGGTCGCTGGCAGTCTCTTGGGATGCAGAAAGCAGTTGCACCAGGGCGTTATTTGATGGAGCGTCAGATGCCGACATTCAAGAGGTGCAACAGTATCTACAAGCCAAGCAACAACTTATTTCGCATCCTCTCCTGCTGTTGACTATGGTTCTTGAGCTGCTTAGTACCTTCTTTATCGATCATAGAAGAGAACAGGAACGGTTATTGTATCTGTTGGAATACCAGCTCGGCATTACCCGAGGCATGAACCGCCCTGGTGCCTGGAGCTGGAACTATGAGCTTCATCAAGAAAGCACTAAGAAGTGTAATATTATCTATACTAGCTTAGTCTATCTCGAGCGGCGACTCGAATTCGTAGTTGGGCTAAGTCACTTCCTTCTCGAAATTTTGACTTCAATCGACAAGGAAGAGCTATTTACAGAACAGCATAGGTTAAGGCTTTCAAGTCAAACTCATATTATCAGAGAAACAGTGGCAAATAACAGAGATTTTGCGAAAATGGCACTTCATCAAACAATATGTTTACAAAAGAGATGTCAATCGTTGGCTGTAGTGGTATGGAACACGATGCGTTGTTTCTTGTTTTATAAGCTGCTAACATAGATAGTTATCTGCGATCATCGCTCAACAGGACAGCAAAACTAATGTCAAGATAGCTAGGGCAGCCAAACGAGATAGCTCATCTATGAAAGCGGTCGCTGTTCTTGGTTTCACATTTCTACCAGCTATGCTCGTTGCCGTATGTGTCCATAACTACACCAGTGTCCGAAGTCTGCAGATATGATTGCTAACCTTCCAAAAGTCTATGTTCAGCATGTCTATGTTTGATTTCTCGGGCAACTCCCCTGCCGGTGGAAGTTCCTTTGTGACATCGAACTTTTGGATATATTGGGTAGTAACCATTCCTCTCACAATTGCGGTATTTGCGATCTGGAAACTTTGGATGGATCGTGATATTTCAGGCGAGGACAGTGAATTTCTAAGTCAAAGCAAAACAATGGCCGTTCCTAATTTTGACGATTCGGGCCTCTATCTTAACACTCCTCTTCAACGTAGGAAACAAGCATAGGTTACATATAGTACTAGGATACTAGAGCAGAATAATATTAACACTGAAGTGATGCCCATCAGTAAGTTAAAAGTAACAATAATTTTCACGTCAAGAATGAGATTTAGAATACCAGTTTCTTCTATTGTTTGAGAATACTAAGTGTATATATTTCCCTCACCACCCAATTGCTCTAATCCGTACTTCCCGGGGCCAGTCCTACGAACCAACTATCGCTGCACGATCTCAGTGTCACCCTCGTCATAGAGGTCATGATACTCGTCATTATCACTATGAGACAAATCGTATTTGTCCTCTAGGCGAACATTCAACTTCCCCATATCCAAGTTATCAACCGCCACTTTAGGCTGAATTGTCCGATTGGAACCCGACTGCAAAATGGTGTGAGCCATGACAAATTCACCTGGTAATTCCTTTTCCACCATGGTCATATCTCGAATGTCGTTCTGAGGTTCCACTGGAGCACGCTCCGGCTTCTTTGGTGCTACTGGAAGCTGGAGAGGCAAATCACCTTGTTCCTCGGCTTCTCGGCTTCCTCATCTGACTGTAATTATATTGTCTCATGAAGTTTGGTATGTCATTGGAGCACAACTTTGCAGAAACTTTTCAGATATTATATTATTTTACGCAGCTCAGTTGGACGAAGACTAGCAAAGTGGTCTAAGACAATGCTTCAGCACTTACATGATAATACTCATACCTATAATTTCAAGTTATGATGTTGTTAAACTGGACGGTCTTGCACAGCTTGACATATTAAGTGAGCTTATAGGTAAGGTTATATCGTCATGGTTATTGCTGCGCGTGATTATATCCAGCTAATTAGCTAGACTTCTCTTATATAAAAGACATATTTATTATTTATAGCATTTAGTATAATGTTATTCCCAATTCAATTAATACTATATTTATATTAAATAAAGTAACAAGGAGGTTTTATATAATAAATATAGTTATTATACTAAAGATCTATGTTAAGAAGATCGCACTCCCACAACGGAATACAAAGCTGGGCTTATCGGCCATTTTGCTGATTCCACATTTGAAAGCTTGGATGAAGCACGCGCTAGACAGCAATATCTTGTAGTTCGAAAATTTATCGACGCTCAAATGCAAGAAGCTCTGCAGCTAATACAAATCAACATTCCGAATTGAAATAGCCCGGAGAGGTCGAGTATACCATTCCAGTGCCGCTTTTTGTTCTCTCCAAACACGGCAGCGTCCTGTGGGTGGTTATGATGGCCAAAGTGGCGAAGATGCCTTAGACCCTGCAGCACTAGGACTATCAAGCTCTGACACAGTTGGCCCCTGGCAAGACACACGCTCTCTAAAGGATGTCTCCGGACCTCGAGAGGTTATGCGATAGAGTTTCAAGCACCCAGGTCCAGAAGATATATCTCAAGCTTTACGGTTTTATCACATTCGTTCGCACGTGCAACTAGTGAATGCATCGCTAACCAAAGTTCTAGCAGATAAAAACGGCCAGAACCAAGATGATGACGACAAGTATATGCTTCAATGTGTTAATTGCAATGTAGCATTTGCATGGTCTGACTCTTTATGGGTCCATGTACGCCAGAACCACTCTGATTTTCTTCCTCCGGCTGATAAAGGGGACATCGACAAAGCATACACCTCAGATGAATGGGATGGATTATGACTAGGGAAATGCGATTGGTACGGAGGGTGAAGCTGTCATCAATGCTGATCAGGCGATGATTGGAAATTAATTAGGAACAATGTTGTATTAAATACTATAAGTGATAAATATATCTCTCGCGCTAAGTATCTTGACCAAATAACAATCCTTATAAATACGGCAATAACGTCTCGTAACTATCAACGGAATACTTAAACAAGCAAAGGAAGTCTCAGCAGATTATCCTGGGGAGACCAGGAGATTAAGCCTCAATAATATTGATTCCTGCTAAAGTTCAATTTAGGGTGATAAAAGTTTAGCTCATCAACTAGATATAATCACGCGTAGCAATGATCATGACTATATAATCCGACCTATAAGCTTAGAGCTCCGTCAAAAAGATTTCACTCATGATTGCAGAATATATCAGCTATAATATGTTTGACAATGTATCATATTCAGGAAGCACTTTCAGTGATACGTGATAAGTTAAATTTTATATTATCTCCTCTAAATGGGAGAACTTTCCAAAAACTATCCTATTTAAAACTAGTAACACTGGGTTTACTAATGGAGCGCATCTTATATTTCATTTGCCCAGAATATGAAATAAAGAGATACTTCTCCTATACAGCTCTCTGCCATTCTAATACATTAAAACATCAACAGGAAGCAATATAATGAAGATAAACGGGTCTTAGACCAAGTCTATTGCAGGTCGAGTTGGATACAGAATCTTCGCAAACGACCCAAAGGAAAAGGGAGAAGAAAAACAATAGCCAATGTTGATTGGGCGACTACAAGCAAAGTAATCAGACCAATGTGGAATCTCACTATTTCCTATATTGACATAGACACTTACGCTAGGTTGAAATTGCTATTGAACAGTTGTGTTGTCTATAATGACCTACTTCGTTGTGGAGCATACGCCAAGATATGGTTTGCGTGTTCTCTAAGGTATGGTGATTTCGCCGACATATTAGTACTTATTAATAGAAGCCACGCTTGTCATTTCAGTTCGTGTGGTGTATCGGATTCCCATTTTAGCTGAAATGTAAATAGCTGCATATCATTAAATTAAGCATTGTGTTGAACCCTATATTTGTGCGGGTCATAGCAAATGAATTCTCTCCTGTGGCACATAATGTATATCAGAGCTTGCCACAATGGGATGGCCTCAATCAGGAATTATTCAGTGTTCTGGAAAGGTATTACTGTAAGTTTTATCGTAGGTAGTTCTTCTTGAAACTGATAGACAGGCTTGACAGGGATAGCTTCGATAGGGCAATATTCTCGCTAAAACCCCCGAGATTTAGGCGGTATAGTCACGTGACCAATGACCCACACTAACCTGATCTGTACTAGTCTCCCGCACATACAGCGAGCCTTCCTTTACAGAATTTCGTCCTCTCAATCGCATCGCCAACAACGTCGTCAACGCCCAACGTTGCCGCTCTTTATAACTTCACTTCCACTCTCATAGATCATTTGCAGTGATGGGGCACCCAGCGGGTCTAAGAGCGGGAACGCGTTATGCGTTCAGCAGAGATTTCAAGAAGAAGGTACGAAGAAAAACGGAAGAAAACGGCCCTGGAATCGACCAAAACTGACTGTCTGGGCATAGGGAATGATCAAGCTGTCTACATACCTTCGCCAATACAAGTGCGTGTTTTCTGCAGAGAGTAGAGGTGGAGATTTCTAACAAATGTGCAGAGTAGGAGACATCGTTGATATCAAGGCAAATGGTGCTGTTCAGAAGGGGTTAGTAGATCCGACATCTGCGCAAATCTGCGACACAATTGCCGGGAAAATGGCATAGGGATTTGGCAAGGGCAACGGCTGACAATCAACAGTATGCCCCACAAGGTTTACCACGGAAAGACCGGAGTCGTCTACAACGTCACCAAGAGCGCCGTCGGTGTTATCATCTACAAGAAGGTCAAGCACCGTTATATCGAGAAGCGCGTCAACCTCCGAGTCGAGCACGTTTCCCTTTCCCGATCGAGAGAGGAGTTCGTCCGCAGAGTCAAGACCAATGCCGAGCTCAAGAAGAAGTCGAAGACTGATGGTACCCACGTACACTTGAAGAGACAACCATTGATGCCACGGGAGGCGAGAACCATTTCGATGAAGGAGAACGTACCGGAGACTGTTGTACCGATCGCATACGAGACCACGATCTAGGCATGGGAAGTCGGGTTTGCTTGGGTTTCTTTGCGATTGGGATGGGTCAAAGGGTAGCATTTGCATGAAAAAAACAATCATAAGCATGAGCTACATTCATCGCCAATTGTTCCCGTTTAATGAAGAAGTTGTGAAGATATTTGTGAAGCGATTAGAGAATCATAATGTGCTGGCGGTCTCAACCTGGGCCCGGAGCTGAGCAACTGATTTTTCTTCCATTCACTAGGTTTTGTCACTGCAAGTCTCTGGCCATGGAAAGTGATTCTTTTTATGGACGTATATGGAGAATGGGCATAAAGCCAATTCCACATGAACCTTTCTTATACCGTATCTTCCTTTCCCAAGCCCAGCTGTTATTTTTGGCTATCCATTTTACATTCAGATACAGATTATCTCGTAACTACATGATCGCCCATAAAGACCTGCTCCCATGACTCCAATCACTCCGGGAGGGAAAATAGTATAGTCCGGTTGGTCATGTTGCAATCTATTTAGATGGAGAGCAATTTGTAGGATGCAATTGAGAGGAATATATGAGGATGATAAAGCACAGGTGAAAAGGGTGAACAAACAGTGATTAACTTAGCTATAAAAAGAAGTCTTGGGTGAAGAGACTCTTGAAGATTTGCAAGCTCCGAGAGGAGCGAAGAGGAGTATCAGCACCCGGTATACATTAATTTTATACGACTAGGAGGGAATTTGGAGAATGTGATGTGTACATTGTCTCTTGGATTGTTGTCTCCATGTACGTCTAGGAAGAAAGCTGCGCAATAATAAACTTCCAGGAATAAAGCATAATTCTACTTTTCTCTTTATTTAACCTAACTTCCAATTTCATATTAGCAATGATAATATCACATTGATGTTTACCCTCGCTTGATTTGAATAGGGGGTTTCCGAGCCCAGAAGTATCTTGTAAAATTGGACTAGCTCCATGGGAACGAAGGGTATATCAATCGGCCTTCTGGCGATGTAATTAGGAAGCATAGATTATTCTTGTAATCAATTGGAAGACCCATTCTCGGCTGATACTTCTCTGTCACTACTGATACTCACACTTTCCCTCGACAGTCTTTAAGAGGCTATTAAGAGAAGTTAATATTATTAAAATAGCTAATGTGATTTCTATTGTTATGTCTTGAGCGTTACTGGAAAAAGCGAGTCAAGATTATAAAGTATAAAATCAATATCACTATATCTATTTTGTGGTTGTGTAATTATTGTCTAACACTAAGAGATCGCAGAAATGGCGTGATGATTATTGTGTAGAAGCGAGCACTATGAAAAAAAAAGAATTGTCTTTCAATTGAAGTAGATGATGATATATATTCAATTAATAAGTCAATGAACGAGAAGATGTATGATGATCAAGGAATGTATATACGTGCTTGCTCTGGTAATCTAAAAGCAATAAATTATAAAAATTCAACTACAACAACAATGCTCGGGCAGACTCGAAAATTGCAACATCTTGCCCCACCACCAACGAGTTGTGTGTTCCCAAGTACGGTTGAAGCTCCCGAACACGCACCAATTAGCGCTGGCGAGCATCCTTTTGGGTTAAGCCTGGGTGGGGGTGACAAATTTCCGAATAAAAGTCGACTTTCACATCACGCTGCCGTTCCGTCCTCACACCTTATCACTTACCATTATTGCTATCCTTCCTCCTGGTGGATTTACTGCTTCCCATAAAGCACCATACTTTAGTCAGGTTCATTCCTCGAAATAGCCATCAATATGGGACAACCATCGCCAAAGGCTAGTAATGCCATCATCTACGTCACATATGCAGCTTTTCTGTATGTTTTAAGTTGCGCTTCCAAGAGCTAGCTTGGTGGTTGGCCATTGACACAGGACTGATTTGATGTAGTGTATTTGGTTGCTATATAGCTTGGAGGTTGAGACATCAATCCAAGGTATGCATGGATTGGCTCCTGATAGCTACAGCTTCTATGAGAAGATATTGCAGTTTCTAACAGCTATAGGGCGAATTTCTGTCCGGAAATAGGACTCAGACTGGTCAGAAATCCTGTTGTGCACGCATGCTCTGTGATACCATCTGGCTTCACCACAGCTCCTCGATGTTGCTTCTCACAAGCTGCTCGCAAAATTCAATTCCAGTAAAATGAACTCCGCTAATATTAGATAGCATTTCCTCTGGCTTTGAACTTCATTGCGTCGGGTTAGTACTTCAACAGCGCTTGTTTAGACGATCAATCTGCGGCAGTATACAATCACGCCAACCCAACTAGAGCAAAGCTATCGTGATAGCACCAAACCGAATGAGTTGTGAAGAGGTTCGTATTTAGAGACATACCGTTGGCTCTTCTTCAGGATACTTCTCAGAGCTCGTCATAGAACCGAGGGTAGAAATGACTGAAGAAGAACAACGCGGCTTCACTACGGGCGCCAAATCGAAGTAAATCAGCTTGGATCCAACTTCTTGAGCTTGCTTTTGGAGAGATCTTTGCTCTTACTTCGAGGAAGCTGAGATTGCACCGTGAATACTCGATCAAGTTAATGCTTGCGTGGGAAAGTGTCTGCCGCTTTGAAAGATCCCCCTTCCCCACCCCGAAGAAGATAGCTAATCTTAGATTAAAACTCTACAGCTCTTGGATCAGGTATTCTTTTCGCTTATCCTCAACTGGCAACGATTGCCGGTGTGCAAGGTGTAGTGACATATGCTATCGCTTCGGCAGCACCTCTTATGATCTTTGCAGTTCTTGGACCTATCATCAGGCAAAAGTGCCCGGAAGGTTTTGTTCTACCAGAATGGACGAGACAGAGATATGGGGTTGCGGCTGCTATTTACCTTAGTGCACTAACTCTGATTACCATGTTTCTCTACATGGTTGCTGAGCTTTCTGCACTGGGTCAGGTTGTGACTGCTCTTACTGGGTTGAACGGGCTGCCTGTGATCATTGTTCAGTGTGCTGTCACGACTATTTACACATGTGAGATGATTCTCTGCCCGCTTACGACGATATTACTAACACTTAATAGCCCTCGGAGGATTTAAGATTTCGTTTATCACGGACAACATCCAAGGTGCCTTGGTCCTTGGCTTGAGTAAGACCTACAACATCAAGTGTAATTTTTTTCATGCTCTAATAATAAATTAGTAATAATTGCAACAATCTCCATCGGCGTCGAGACTAAGATTGATAAAAGCCTAATCGCTCCGTCCCATCTTTTGGATGCGAGTCTCCTCGGCTGGCAACTCCTCTACATCCTTCCCGTCGCGATTCTAACCAATGACTTTTTCCTATCCCAATTCTGGATTCGTACCTTCGCCTCCAAGACCGACAAGGACTTGTGGATTGGTGTCTCCCTTGCTGCGGGTGCAACTCTCATAATTGTGACTCTAGTCGGTGCCACTGGTCTCCTCGCAACCTGGAGTGGAGTTTTTGATCCCACGAACCCAGAGCAAAGTGGCAGCGTAGCGTTTTTCTACCTGATCGAGCAGCTACCAGCTTGGACTGTCGGTTTCGTGCTCCTCATGGTCATAGCCCTCAGTACCGCCGCCTTTGACAGTTTGCAATCCGCCATGGTATCCACTTTCTCCAACGACTTTTGCAGAAACAAACTAAATATTTGGTTCATCCGAGGCGCTGTCATTCTCATCATCTTCCCTGTTGTTGTCCTTGCCCTCAAAGCTCCTTCCATCTTGCAAATCTACCTGATATCCGATCTTGTCTCCGCCTCCACAATCCCGGTTCTTGTCATCGGTCTTAGCAACCGTTTCTACTGGTGGCGCGGCTTCGAAGTCATTGTTGGTGGCCTAGGTGGTATTTTTACTGTCTTTCTATTTGGCACAATCTACTATGGCAATGCACTCGATGGTGCTAAGCTCATTCTTCTTGAAAATGGACTCTATGCTAACGACTGGAGTGCATTTGGTGCATTTGTCGCCGCTCCTTTTGGGGGTCTACTCTGGGGATTTGGTGCTTGCGCCCTGAGACTTGCGGCTCTATGGGTGTTGGCAAAGGTGAAAGGGCACCGATTCGATGCCTTGGATCGTCCGGCTTATTTGGATCGACGGATCGAGGGTGACTCGGATGCGGATCCGACAGCTGCGCTTGTTGTTGTTGACAACAAGGGCAAATTCTTCTAGTCTTAAGGGGAATATAGTGTGGTTGAGATGGTGCTCAGGAGAGATAGTTTTCGGTGAAGAGGTAGAAAGAGCAGATTGGAAGGGTAGTGTAGGTTGAAGGTGAAATGATGGCAGGGTGGTGTGGAGGGGGGTGGGGGTCTTTTTTTGTTTAGCAGCACGATCTATTCTCATTAGATACACGTCAATTTCACTGCTCTTAATTCAAATTTTGAATCTTTTTGTGCAAGCCGTTTCATCAATCCCTTCTCTAGAGTTTCTGCTATAGACCATCTGCCAAAAGGATGAATACAACAACAAACAATAACATGGAGAGGTAGTAAACATTGCTCATTTGCTACCTTGACCAAATTGGTTACAACCCAGCTTTATTAATCTATGATTCTCCAGCTACATATGTATGAAATCTGGCAAAATTCTATTCACAACAATACGAGTTGTAAGCTCTTGTAATTTCCTGCAAAACTGTAAACCTGACTTCTCTTATTTTTATGGCTATATATCAAGAGCTACGCCTCGCAATCCTATTTGATGAATCCGTCCGATTTTCAATATGATACAACTTAAAGATCTTATGAGTTCAAAAGCGTTTGATACATAGTACCTTTGGTTCTGCATCTCTTGTCATAGATATATCTAGGAATTTTTCACATATGAGCCTCTACAATGGAGATCAGTGACTCTAGCTAGCTCAATATATCTGCAAACTTCTACATCTAGTTTGTATTTCTTATTTCTCAACCTAGGGGTATCGCAGGAGGATGCTTCCAGAATTTTGAAAAACCCCATCTCGATCCATTAGCTTCAGAAGATATACACACATGTTCTATGCCTGAATACTCCGTGTTAAAATCTTCCAAGTTTGGAGATGAGCTCCAAAACTCCCCGTCAGATGTGATTAGAAGTTATGAATGATTTGGTAAGAACAACATTCGTTCACAGCGAACAATGTATCTACCACTTGTTAATAGGTCAACAGTATTGGCTGATCACCTTGATCTTTTGCAATGACTAGGATATTCTTGGGTTTTCCGAGAAGTGACGACGTGGGATCCGCTGGAACCCTTGATTATGCTTCTCTGCTCCTGCCAAACTCAAAAATTCATACATAATTCTTCGTGTATTTTGGAAGTGTTGTTTTCAGAATGGGAAAGTTTGGGAAATCTAAAAGTTCTCTGCTACTCAGATGGTATTTATGTATAAATAAACATTCATATTGTCAGCTCCTTTCAACTCTTTGATTTATGCATGAACGTTGAGTTTAATAATTGTATTTCTGACTTTTAGGTTATCGACCTCACCATAGCGGCTACCTTCTCAGATCGTACATAGTATACATCTAGTCATATACTGTTATACAGTTTATCCTATCACCGCCTCTTGTCCTTCTATCCCATCATTTTCATAGTCCAAGTCTCCTTCACATCCTCCCAATCACTCTCTTCCGTCGTTCCCCAAACCTCCCATTCACTCGACTCCCACCTCCAAATCTTCCTCTGCACAACCAAATACTCCACTGTATCCTTCTCTGTGGATCCTGCGAGCTCCTTTTCCCCTGCCCATCTCCTCAGTTGCTGTTTCGTCTTAATCTTCACTACCGCTTGATGTAGCGCAGCTCCGTCAATCGGCAGTCTCGCCATCCGATTACTAACCACCCTCGGTCTTCCATTGTATTTCACAATACTCCATTCCCATTTCTCATCCTTCTTCCTCGCCTCCATCCGAGCCATGAAGCTAGTATGTATCCCATCAGAACATATTTTCCGTAGAGTTTTGGTGTCCTTTTCAGCGAAGGCAGTGTACATTTGTTTATGCAACGCTATAGCCGTAGGCAAGATCTTTTTTCGCTGTAGCTTAATTTTGCGATTGAAGAAGCCCTTGATTCGTGGCGAGGTGTACCAGGCTCCCAACATCATGCCGCGATCTCTGAGTAGTAGCTTGAGCCAAGTCCACTGCATTTCAAGGAAGGGGGAGGAGAAGGGCGATTTGTAGAATGCAGGACGTTTTGCGCCAGTGGGCATTATGAATGTTTCTTTTCTCTCATTAGTCTTCTTATTCCCCTCTCCTGATTTGCTCGACTTGAAGATATGGGGGGCAAGTACCTGGAAGCATGCCAATATCAGAAGGCATTACCTGTCCTTGCTTCTGAGAAATCCGAAAACTGGGCTCTGATTGTGAAGCTGGCCTTTGCCCTCTCACAGGTTTCTTGGATGTCGCACATCGTCGCTGTATTGGAACAGAGGAACGGAGAAAGTTTGAGGAGAGGCCTACCGTCCCCAAGAACGGGCGACGAAGCGATTGAGCCATAGGACCTAATGGGAATGGGGAAGATCTCAATGGGGGGTGGGAAGATGTGAGCTGTTGTGGTTGTCGTGACTTTTTTCGGCTCGGAATCCCTGAACCTTGCCAGTCCCGTCAGATGGTTTAGTTTATCGTATATCACAGGTTTGTCTTGTCACTTTTAATCCCTTCTGCGCTTACGCTTCTCTTTCTATACAATGTATGTTACTTCATATTCTTTGCTCAAGCTAAAGCTACAATTATTATTTTCTAACGCATCTCGTGCTCCTGCTTTTTTTCCGAGCTCAAAACCATGGAACAAATCTGGGGAATAGCCAAGGCGGCTAAGCTACATCATCAATCTACCTTCCCCTTGAAAGAGTTCAATTCCATATACCAACCCACAAACTTTCGCAACAAGGTTTCTCGAGCTCTCTCTCTGTATACGTCCAGCTACGCTCGGAGTGCAATGTGGGTGTAAATACCACCATTCAATGACACCTATCCGCCAACCACCACCATCTTACTCAAGCACCTCCTCGATACTATCCCCCGCAAACCACCACCCCGCTGACCCTGACGGCGCCCCTTCGGTCCTGCACCCACGCGTTGCTGTAATCCTAGGCATAGATCGACACTGGCACTTCCTGCTCTTCTTCTGCCGTGCTCTGAGCACTGCACCAGCTGCATGGTGGGGACTTCGATGTGCTCTCACTTTTATGGGAGAGCTACTCATTGACGAGTCCCGAGTCAATGTGGAAACAGGCGCTGAAACTGGAGTTGCCGTTAATGGATTATTGGCAATAGGGGGAGCTTGGAGCGTGGAAAGAAGGTTTAGGGTTACGGAGGTGTTTTTGGCGGTGCTTTGGGTATGGTTGCTTTACCCAGTTTCTGTGTTGTTGGAAGAGGGAATTTGATATGTGAGGATATAAACTGATAATGGGAAGTGTTGCGCCAGTGCTTATTTGTCTTGGGTTTTTACAGATTGTTTGATGTCTCGCTGGTAAGCCCCTTTCTCAGTCCTCTACTGGGTTTATGTGGAAAGAAAGAATAATGGCTCATTGAAACATTGAAACATTTAGGCTATTGAATTATACTCCCCAAGGTACTATACACATCTTATCTTCCGCGGAAGGCAACAATCTAACAGCTGCCTAGCAACTCTCGTCCGACTCCTGACCGTCAATTCCATAAACGCTTATGTAACATCCTGGGTTCTATACCTCTCCGGCGGTTCTGAAGATCCTAGACTCTTGCTCCCAGCATGGATAAGCATAGCAACCGTCAGTTCTCTCATTTCCCCATTTCCATATTCTCTACCCAACACAACCTCTCCAATCCCTACCTCTCACTCCCCTACCCTCCAAACTACTCTGTTCATTGAAACTAACTATACAAACAACACCTCAGACCCTCACTTTCCTCTACCACGTAACGCACCCGCGTCTCGCAATCCTCAAAGAAACCTCCCTCTCCATCACCGTCTTTTCATTTGCGAGCTTTATCAGCATGGTGAGCTTGCTGCTCCAGCTACATCTCACGAGAGCGAATGATCCGCCGGTCCCTCTCTTTTCAATAGCCAGGCAGGTGTGGCAATATGTAGTGGTTGCGGTGAATATGACAAGGATAGCTGGGAAGGAGCTGTAGGCAGACCTGCCCTTCGGAATTTGGAGGGAAGTTGGCTTGGAACAGATAGTCATTACGGATACAAGGAAAGGGAATTAGCGAGATACCCTCTTATGCACAGTTTGTTGCGAAAATACCTATTTAGCACGTTTTATAAGTCTTGAAGTTGAAATTTGTAGGTAAATTATGTTGGAGTGTGTATGACATTTGCTTAAGAGGTAATGCTAGGTAGGCCCTTGATCCTGAAGAAACGCCCGGGCGAGCATCGTCTCTTGCTACGACACATCCTTTATGTATCCCCCTAGCAAAAAGTGAAACCAAGTAAATCCGACGCTTATCGCAAAAGAGCAAAGAGCATCAATTCCCTTCCCGAGAAAACCATCGCCGTCATTTGCGTTCTTTAAAAGAATGCGGGTATCTTCGAATAACGCCCCAAATCGAAACCGGCCGTTGATAAAATGGATCAGGAACGACCCAGCCATCGAGAGTGAGTGATCGGTGGGCTAGAAGCTGACATTGTGAAAGAATCTGCGTATTGTGAAGAGGTTGGCTGACAAAACTTCCATCAAGCTCACTCGTGGGGATGACTGGTGGGACGGCACTCGACTGGCTTAGAAACCATGGACCTGTTGTGTTGTTAGTTGCTTGTTTTGGAGGGAAGAGAAGGAGAATGCTTTACCTTAATGGTCTTGGCATCGAGCTCCAAACCCTCTTTCTTATCTGTAAGAAACTCCTGGACATCCTTGCGCTGATCTCCTTGAAGTTGAATCACCTCTCCCATCTCAGTATCGACGACAATAGTGCCATTGCAAGCTGTGATTTGGTTAGTCTTTGTGCTGACAGCAGGAAGGCAGCAATCTTGTCTTGGCAGCCTGATGGATCACATACCGAACTTTTTCTTAATGACCTTAAGGATTTTCTTCTGATCGAATTTCTTGGGAAGACCTTGGACTGTAGTTAGAGTCTTACGACCATTGCGCTCTGCGGATATGCGAGTTAGCCTGCTTATCTTTCTGTGACACCGGGCCCGCGGACGTAAGGGGCAGCTTGATGGCGATATGGGTTAGGACTTACGTTGGATACGGATATGGATGTAGTTTTGGGACTGCTTGACGTCTCCTGTATCTTCGTCGGCTTCGGCGAAGGGGTCTGCGAAGAGAGAGTGTTAGCTAGGTAGCTGCGATAAGGCCAGAGGGCTTGATTGAGAGAAAAGAAAAG
>Ga0247734_1000775_pt1 | contig 26468 bp, 38 predicted proteins | sample UWRJL103311B2_FD_180933 | JGI IMG/M metagenome (GOLD analysis project Ga0247734, IMG submission 180933) | Plant litter microbial communities from Arlington Agricultural Research Station in Wisconsin, United States - UWRJ-L103-311B-2 | ecosystem: Environmental > Terrestrial > Plant litter >...
TGTGGGGGGGGTTGCCTCTTACCTCACAGATTGATACAAAACGAAGTTTCTTGAAACGAGATTGATTATCATTCGGTATTTCCCCAACCAACAATTCTGGGGGCCAGTTTCACCATCCATCCTTTCGAGGATCTCACTGTCACTGGGTTGAAGAGCCCTTTCTTTTTTTCTTTTTTCTTTTTCTTTTAAGCAGCACTGGCAGCATTATCTATTTGCAGCATACCTTTGACAGAGAGGGAAATCAAAACTCCGTGGACCCCTCATAACCACAACACACCACACCACAGATCTCGTGCCCATACATATCGTGACATACAAAAAGGATACTTGCGATTTGCTTCTGTTCACCGTCCGCGGTAAAATTGCCGACTAGACAGCGGGGTATTTAGGCTTTCCCTCAAGTCTCGAATGGGTTGCAATCTCTTTCACAGAATGCTTAAATCAATAATATGACCTGAGACTCTAGAGTCACTAATAGCCGTCGCCATCTCATGTGCATACATACACACAAACTCACCCATACACACACGGGCACATACTCGTATTGGATGCCTGAACTGTGCTGTGCTGGATTGGGATCTCGAGGATCCACGTTAACCTGAGCTACAAGTTGGAGTCCTTGGCGCCCTACAACCAGCCTAGTTGGCTTCCAACACCACAATAATTGAGCTGGAAGGGCCTAGATGCATTCCATTGCTGAGGTTCCACGAACAATGAAGCATCTCCGCCGAGTCCCGTTGGTATACAACGTCAACGTGATGTGGGCGTGAGCGTACGTAACTAATTGGCTGCAGGCTATAGACAGTTTTCGGAAAGAGGGTAAGAATATATCCTGAGTTTTCATCCCGCATGTCCATATTATCAATGATGTTATAGAAACAAAGAAAGATATGATCAACAGGCCATTTTCTGCATGCAACGACCACAACAAGCCGGGAAGAGGTCTATACCTGGTGGTCGACTGGTGAGAATCCCGAGAATACTGAATCCTAATCGACGAGACCCGGTTGCGTTCATCCCACCGATGTCATTGAGCATAAGTTATTCATACCCATACCGGTGGGGGATCGATGCGAAGATTGGCGAAATTCTGGTATCGAACGTGTCCGATGCCAACTTCCCCAGATATTCCCCAAACCCCCAACCCCAACCCACGATCGAGAAATCATTGTTGCATCTACGTGAGGATGGGAAAGAATGGACTTCCCCAATGCACCCTAGCTCTGCTGGTGATCCAGTGATCCAGCGATCCAATGGTAAGGTATATTACCGTAAAGTACAGCGCGTTTCCCTGGCAGTTTGCAGAGGGGGTGGGGGTTGGAGGTTGGATGATGGATGATGGATGACGGATGATGTTCCTGGGGTGTGGTCGTGTTAGTAGTAATGGCGATGCACCGATCGCTGTACGAACGTTCTACTGCACGGCCTTGCAGGAGGAGAGAAGACGTCCAGCCTGTCAGCTCGTGGTGCTAGCTATACCGTACTGTAGTGGAATATATCTTCCTTCAATATTGATTCGACTTTTACTCAGCCGTAGTGGGTGGTGGTGGTGGTGGTGGTGGTGCCGCACCATCCCTCCCATCTGCACAAAGGGTCCAAGGGTCGTCGGTCGTCGTCGTCGTCGTCCAACTAAAGTTAAGCGTTCCACGGGTGCAGGGGTCTATGGGTCCAAGCTTCTTTTCAGGGTCCAAGGTAAAAGTGGGTCGGTGCTGCTGCGTGAAGAGTCCAAAGCGGTCTGGATGTAGACCAACCCAGTAGTAGCGAGAGTAGTACTCCTCCGTACGTCCAACCAACACGTCCTTCAGCCCGAAGAACCCGAATCCATGTTCCATATCCGAGAGGGTGCAAATAGCCATCCGTGTAGCCAATTGCTGCCCTCTGCTCCTCTCGGCTATTCTCTGGCGAACCTCCCCCCCCCCGCTCTCGCTTGATTCACTGGTAACCGACATGGCGACGACACCATACTACTACTACGAAGGTACTACTCGTCCTACTCACCAATGCTACACCGCAGCGAGCCGCCCCCTGGATCAATGGAACACTTCTGCATAGTGCGATGTTGCTATGGGTATGGGGGATTCGGAATTCGGATCCTTCAATTGCCCTTTGATATGCTCTCTGCCTTCTCCCATCACCCATCACCCAAAACCCCCAAGCGAAAAGGCCAGGCCCTCATGGCCAGGCTAAGGAATCGCCCCATTGAATGCCGCATGTTATTTGACGATGACGATGACGATGACGATGGAGTTGATGCACATGCAGGGCGTTACAAAAAAAAACCCTCGTACCTACTAGAAGAGCACGGAAGGCCGCTACGAGAAAGTATCAATAACTTCGATAAGCTACCTTACTACTTAAAACACGAATCCTGGTATCGTCAGCAACAAAACAAATCAACTTCCTCTCTCAACCTGCCACCCGATATACCTTGATTAGAACTCGGATAGTTTACACCATGTGTTCGATTTACCAACAAGACCCCGATGCCTGCCTGTCAAACGAAACCTCACAAGATGTATGTAGTTGATACTTTGAAGATAAACTATGCTAAGCAGCTACTCACACTCAACAGTTCCAATGTCCCCAATTCCTTCCAGTAATCACCGAACTCGGCGAGGCCAACTTCGATTTTGATGTTGAGGATTGGGACCAATTTATGAAATGGGAAGCTTCTCCGGCTGATGTTCGCCAAGGGATAATTCGGCAAAATAGCGACTCGACTACTTGCTCGAATTCTTCCCTAGATCCTTACTTTGAAAATTCCTCGGACCAAATAGCTATCAATGAGCACCCGTCTTCTTTATTCTCAAATGTTTCAGACCTAGAGCCGTCGAGAGACAGCCATGACGCCGGAAACCATATGTCCCCGAGCCGGCGATACCGTGGCTACTCCTCTCTCACGGCCGCCCAAGTGCAGGAACTTGAAAATATTGCAATGCCCTACGGTATAGCGGCCTGGGACGACCCCAGGCAGTCCCAATCGCCGACAACCTCGTCGCCCGAATCCCAGTTCTCAAAAACAACAAATCTCGTGCACAAACGCAAACACTGTAGCAAAAAAGAGCAAGGAGTCGGAGCCGAGGATACGACATTTGGTCAACTGAGAAAGGATGGGCACAACGCCATTGAGAAGAGGTACCGCGCCAATTTGAATGAGAAGATCTACCTGCTTGGTCAGAGCATCCCAAGTCTGATGACCGCTCATACAGTAGCAATGGATGACACTGAGGGTAGCACAAGGGTTTCTCCGGATCGAGAGAAGTACAGCAAAGCCGCCATAATCACGAGAGCTACCGAATACATCACCTACTTGGAAGACAAAAACAAGAAGGTAGCCTTGAAAGCCATCAGCCTCAGTAAGAGGGTGGAGGCCTTTGAAAAGCTCGCTTTGTCTGGATCGTTTGATATGAACAACACTTCCCCCGCCGAAGCGACGAAGACAGAAGTTTTGGACTCGCTAAAAGATGGTGAGTAGCCTGAAAGAATTCGAGATGGCTATTAAAAGCATAGAAACTAATGATCAATTAGAATTTCAGCAATCCTCACTCTTCGAAGCCGCCGACGAGGACGATGCCGAGCAGATGCGCTCGAAACGCCGGTATTCCAAAAGCCAGTCCGATTGACAGGCGGGGAGTATCATGATGGGACTGGCTCGTCATGACCGCCGATCCAGGCTTCAAAGGATAAAGGGGTACCGGGGGTCAACTTTTCCCAAAAGCTGTCGGAACGAGTTTAGACGTGCTGTTATGCAACAACCAGAACGTGTAGAAGAGATAAATAGATCTAGGATCTTGCCTGCTAGAATCTTTGGCATACCGTGCGCGATAGAAATTCAATACAATAACCATATTTTCATGACCAAAACTGGTCTTCTACCTCGGAATCTATAATACGTGTGAGGATGTATGTTAAATAAATGGGACAAAGTATTTGTGTACACTGAGTCATTGAGTCATAAACTTGACATTTATGAAGCGCATAAAACCCATATTTATAGCAAAGAAAACCAAAAATAACCACCCCCAACCCCCACCCAGGAGGTTAAGTCACAGCCCTATCAAGATCATCTTCTCCCTTCCCCCAGATTCTCAGCAACGCCAATGCCTTCTCAACCCGCACCCACGTTTTGCTTTTTTACCTTTTCTCTTCAAACCCCGAAACTTTTTCCAAAAAAAAAGAAAAGAAAAGAAAAGTATAAAATCGCCACCTTTGTTTTAAAAAGAAAAGTGGAACTCTCTTCGTCTCCCCTAGGGTACCATTGGAGCGGGAGAGGGAATTCTCGCTTACTGTAGCGATTTTTAGCGAGAAAATAAATGGGGCATGAGAGAAATAGGGGTAGACATGTAGTAGTAGTAGTAGTAGTAGTTGCAGTAGCCATATTTATACACATGATCGTTTACTCGGTCCAGTACGCACCATGCAGTATAGGTATTAATTTTAGGATGTGTAGGTTGTTGTTGTTATGTAAACTGGGTAGGTAGGGTCTGCAACCATACCGCTAAGTCGCCGTAACGTACAGCATAGTACAGTACAATTAAGAAATTTGTGCTTGTGGTGTCGTTACGAGGGCAAACTGTGTATTAGATCATTTAATTTGTGCAATTGGGATTGTCAGGAGAGAGACCTCGTTTCGAACGCAGTTGAATCTCCCTATCTAGAGATAAATTGCATTGGGCCTCATCTTTTTGGTTACATGTGTTTGTGATACCATGGATTTTAGGATACAGGTGGGCAGGTGGGCAGGTTTCCTCAGGGTGAAACTCATGGGGATGAATCTCCCCATGCTTCTGGGCTGTTGTGTTTGTGTTGGGATAGGACGAGCTTATTGGCTGGGGCCGAAGGGGGGAATATACCCGGCCGCATCCCTTTCCTACAGTAATCCCTAGCAGCGTTGTGAAAACCTTACTGGCGACTCAAGTTAATGAGCCAATAGATGTAAACCGCTTTATAGAACAAACTCACAGCCATTCTCACCTATGCACTCCTTCCTGGTGTCCTGCTCCTATAGATTACAGCCAACTTCCATCCTGTTCAATGATGTCCAGAGAAAGATTGGACGGTTTCTTTAATTCCAACGCGATTCCAACATTATGCCAACTTCATTTCCAATAACAATCTATGGCGGATCCAATACCGGACGAACAATAGAAGGCGCAGTGGTAGTTTCTTCTTCATCCATGAGAATATACTATGCCGTTTCTAAGCCAACGATTAATCTTGAAGGGCAATCCTTCCTTGTAGCCTACTCCTATAGATTGAGCCCAGATCACAACCTGATTCAATATTTCCAGGGAAAGATTGGACGGTTCCTTTAGTACCAACATGGTACCAACAACAATTCCATGATGGAGCCCATATCAAACGAATAAGAGAAGGCGAAGTTGTAGTTTGTTCGTCCTCCCTGGGAATTATCTATGCCGCTTTCGGCTAACGATTATCTCGAGCAGTCCTTCTCACTACCCCATCTGTGGTGAAAATGTCCTTCTCCTCTAGGTCCGGCGCGGATCTGTCAAAGGAGAAACAGCTCATATCTAAACAGGACAGATCTGAATATAGTTTTAAATATAAGGAGATCAACACCATAAAGATATCAAAGTTCCAGATAAAATTCTCCACAATTTAGCCTGCCATACTTTCCATGCTTGCCATCACAGTCTATCCACCAGGTTTAGAGTCACTGCGCAACCCCAAGCCAACTCACCTAGCCTCGACTGTTTATTCCTTCTGCAAATCCCGAATCCTGTTTTAGAGTCCCATCTTTTGAGCACCGTTGGGTCCTTATGATGCTCTCCAATGTAATTATATAAAGCGTAGCATAGTGGATAGTTACTACTTCCTTCTGGTGTTCATCAAAACCGAAAACTCAATTGCGAGACTCTGAATCGCTCCTCTTTGCCAACTTAAAGATTCATCATTCCCATTTGCATCTTTTCCATCGTCTGTGATCAGGCGATCATTCCTGATCAACTCCCTCCCCTCAAACCTTTCCAATATTTTACGACAGTGGATCCCTTCGAGCTCAATTCACTATGTTCTTCAGCAAGACACGCTTCAATATGTACTTCGTGGTACTTTTTCTTAACTTAGTAACTCAGGTCTTTTCTATTGTATGTAAAGTTTATTATACGGGATACACCGATGGAACCTATAGCTATGTAGCGAAACCAATCCATAATATACCGACTCCGAGTCGGGATGACATGAGAAATTGGGTGAAAGCCACGTCCGAAGCAATGGAGAGAGACGCAGCAGCATTCGGAGCAAAGGTACCAGGAGCTTTGGCCCTTCTTTTTGTGTTCACGGGCGATAACACGGGAAGTTTGATCATGCAATCATCGATCAAAAGGTCCCCGCCAGATACGGGCAGCATCCTCACGCAGGATCTCACAAACTCGTGTTTTGATGGGAGACATCGACTTTATGGCAACTGTGCCGAGATGGGTGCTATGGCAGTGGCTCTCGATAACAAGTTGAGCTTGCGTGGCGCTGTCATTGCTGTCTATGGGACTCAAGGCAACTCTAGGACGTGGGTGCCTGCGTGTCGTAATGATCAGAATGGCTGGGGTTGTGGAGCATACTGTTCAGAAAAAGAGGTTAGGCTTATCACGAAGAGATCAAGGATAGAAGGGGGCACAATTTTAGACGCGCGAGAAAATGCAGTGGTGGAGAGAGATCCAAAGCCCCCTCCATTAAAGTCGATCACGTCGAAGTCGCCCATGTCGACTTCACCGGCGTCGACTTCACCCACGCCGAAGTCATCCAAATTAGGCACGCTTAGCAAACATACATTCGTGGTGGAGCTGAATTGAGTAGGCGGTCGATAGGGGGAAATTGGGAAACAGGAAGGACGGGGGAATTCGGTGAAGATACTGTCAGCCGGTACATTATGAATTGGGTTTTGTTATAGCAAGATATACTCTAAGGATTTGGCGTTTGGAGTTTTGGCGTTTGGCATTCTGGCAGTTATAAAGATGCGGTCATGTTTGACGCATTGACCGACTTGGATTTTTGATTATGGAGACGTCATTTAGCTTGGTTAGAAATAGAATTAAACTACATTAACAATCATCGATGAAGTCCAACTGTCTCTACTTACTACTAAGCTCTACGTCTCTAGTAAAATCCGTCTTCCTGAGCCAATGAGGAACTACGCGCCCCGGGGAATATCTACCCATTATAAAGACAAGTTCTGGATATAGCTCCTCATGGCCCTCCCCAGCGACTGCCCTCGACATTAGGGGCCCAAGTTCCCTGAGCCAACCTAGATCGAACCGCATATTCCTCACTCCACCAAGCATACGCAAGGGGCGAGTAATTTCACAGTAGATATCGTATATCTCGCGTGTTTTGTCTCCATAATACGCACCGCAACCCAAATCAAATGTGTCTGCGATCACAACAATTGACAATTGCCGAACCTTGAGATGGCACTTGAGAAAAGAAACCAATGCAAGCCATTTACGGCTGTAGTCTTTCTCGGTCCACTCGTCAAACTCCATCTCAGTGAACTGAAACTGTATTTGTTGGATATGACCTAAGCTTTCAATGGGAAAGCGAGACAAAAAATCGATAGTCTTCTCGGGATCCTGCATAAAATCAAAGCAGTTCTGATCAAGAAGCATTGCTAGAGCATCTCGACGCATCTCCTTGTCGACGAAGAACAATCCAAACGGAATGCGTCGACAGGCGCAGGTGGCCGTGTAAGCAGCGTGGGCCGAGAAGCAACAGCAATCGATAAGTGTTTCTGTACATTTTCTGCAACATTTGCTAAAGGGGCTTACATACCCACGATTGGATCTGACTAGCTTGCCTTTTTCGATCCGAAGGAGATCATCGCTGCTATGATAGTTACTGTGCCGACCAAGGTGTGTATATCCCAAAATGCTAAATTGTAGCTCTCGAGGAAGACGCCTAAAGGGGAAAGGTTGGGAACTTCGGATAAATGATTGGGTAATCTGAGCAGAAGTATCCCGAGCTAAAGCACTCAGCTCATAATTTGGTTCTCGACTCAGTCGGATAGTGCATTGCTTCAGAGGCGGTAGCCTTGATATAGGTTCAATTATCAACTTTGCAGAGCCAAAGTCCACCACATCACAGATAAAAGTGAGTCTCATCTGTTTTGGAGTGATTGATGATGCAAGATGGAGAGATAGCTTCGTCCATTCTGCAAGTAGACGTCTTCCAGTAGGGGATGTTACATTCAGAGCATAATTCGAATTCGATAGTGAATTGTTGCAGTTGAAGCATGTGACATTATCAGGAAGCGCATCATCGTGCCCTCTCAAGCAAGGCCAAGAATTGAGTCTGATCAGTAACGAGTTCATCGTTGCAAGTACATGGCTGTTTAATCTCATAAGCAAACCAAGATCTTCGCTACTTTGAGCTCGTAGCACAAACTTATTGCTCGAATATAGCACCAGGAAAGAGTCTTCGTAAAAGCCACGCGAGACATAAAGTAGCTGAGTTGGTAGCTTGGAACAACTACAATCAGGATGATTTGGTCCGCCGCTGCCCCGTCCTCGGTCGCAGCCACGTTTATGTATAATATACAAACATTCCCAATTGATATTCACCTCCTCCCACGAGTCACCGTAAAGCTTCGGATCATCCCCATCAGGAATATTTAGCTCTATGGGGCATGGCCGGATCAAGCCTGAGTAGCCATAAATCTTCAACCTTACGTTGTAGGGGAGGTCCAGGAACGAAAGCGCGGACGACATTGTTGTAAGACCTCTGGAGGCGTGTAGGTTCGATGATTGAGTGGCTGAGAGACGAGAAGGATATTGTGATGTGTACGATTGAAATAGTATATGTATAGGGGAGTAAGTGATGCGGTTTATCAAGCAGTGGTATGTTAAGAGGGAAAGAAGTAGAAATTGCAAACGGGAAAGGAATGGCCTAGTATTTTGAGTCTGAGGCGCATAAGATACGGTGAGTGAAATTAGGGAGTTTTAGAGTTAGGCAGCGAATCGCTGTTTGCTCGGTTTCCTTTCCTGGGTTTCCTGTTGGTTGGTGGCGATCTTCTGTATTAACCGCCTTGCAGCACACCGACCCGATATATCATCACATGACCAAAGCTAAGCTTCTCTGCTCTATGTTTCATCGGAACAACTTTCAGAGATAAATCTAAATATGGTATAATCACCCCGTGTTATTTCAAGGTGAGTTTTACACTAGTTGAAAGGTGAGATAGCTGTCTGATGGCACAGTAAGAAGTTATACATATTATGTTAAAGTGTGACATTTAAGATCGGGATGCAAATGCCCTCACTTCTTACATAGCACAGAAGTTTGCTTGATTAACTATTCAAATTATATATTATCAGCTGTTTCTCTGTGGAATATTAATTTACAAAATAAGAACACAGGCCAACGCCGACAGAACAATGCCTGCGATTCTAACACTGACGATCCCTCCAGCACTAACCTGTACGGAAGTGGATTCTGGTACACGGGAGCTTGATATACCTAGTGCAATGCTGGTGACTCCAGAAGCAACAGCAGTACCAGCAGCAGGAACGCTTGATCCCGCTCTTGTTGGGTAAAGGAGTGATGAGCCCTCACCACCGGTAACCACAGGGCTCGATGCAGCACTGGGAATATTGTCAGAACCTGATCCACCTTGACCACCAGCGGTGCTTTGGGTTGGAACACCACCGATTAAGGCGGTATTGCCGGGGCGTCCATGGGCCTGGATGTGGGAGCTCCCGATGAGACCGGTTGGATGAGCTGGTGTAACGCCGCTGCGTGTTTGTTGTCCTTGGGCTCCTGCAATCGGGCAGACAGTCGTGTACACATCAACAATCTCTGTGGTGATGTTATCTAGAGGACAATCCGTGACTAATGTGGGGCACTGCAAGATAGTAGAAGTATAAGTGGAATATACGGTGCTGATTGTGTACCCGGATGGGATCGTGGGCTTTGGTGGAGATGATGTTACCGCCGGTGTTTGATTTCCTGGGCAGTACGTCGTTGTTCTTGTAATGATATTGGTCACTACGTTGCCGATTGAACAACCGGTCCCTGGAGCGCATGAGGTTACAGTGTGTATATTGGTGGAGGTGATTGTTTCTGTGACAGTGGAGGCTCCCAAAGTTGCAGATGATATTGAAGATTCGCTTGTTGCGGAAGTTGATGAGAATCTTGATGCCGAAGGGGTCGTCATTGGGTATGGTGGCGTGATGCTAGCGTTGAATCCACCAGTTGAGTTTCCTGGAACTATGGGATAACCTGATGACACTGAAGGCTCGGTTGTGGATGTTGATAAAACCCTTGATGCTGAAGGGGTCGTCATTGGGTATGGTGGCGTGATGCTGGCGTTGAATCCACCAGTTGAGTTTCCTGGAACTATGGGATAACCTGATGACACTGAAGACTCGGTGGTGGAAGTTGATAAAACCCTTGATGCTGAAGGGGTCGTCATTGGGTATGGTGGCGTGATGCTGGCGTTGAATCCGCCAGTTGAGTTTCCTGGAACTATGGGAAAACCTGATGATACTGTGGGATATGTCGTTGTCAATGTCGGCTGGGACGAAGTGGTGGAGTTGAAATATACCGACGAGATTGTTGGCAGCGAAGGATCGCTAGTTGTCACATCTGATGTGACTGTAGTTGACGAAACCACCGATGATGATGATGTTGATGGCGTACCAGGGCAAGAAAAGCAGTTTATATCATAAGCTGCGAACCTAGAAGGAGCCAGGATCACAATGCTATCTATAAAATTGCTGCTTAGGGCAAAGCAATCTCCTTCTCCCCCGAAAATGATTCCGGAACAACTCGAGAAGGTGCTACAGTAGTTGGCGCATGCCTGGACCGAGGAGCCTTCATCATTCGTATTACTTCCAAAAAAGACCTTTGCCATCTCGCCACTGAATGCAGGAGCGCCACAAACAGTATCGACAGGCTCGGGGTTGAGTGCCATGCAGCCCGTTCCGGTGGAAGCTGGAGCAGATGTGACTGTTGATGAAGCAAATTTTGACGACATAGTTGGCAGTGTAGAATCGCTGGAAGTCACATCGGTTGAGGCTGCGGTGGGCGAGACAGTTGACAACGAAGAATCACTGGAAGTTACATCTGCTGAAGTTTGAGTTGAGGAAGTCGCCGATGATGGTAGTAAGCTTAATGTTGTACTCGTTGCAAGTGTTGGGTCTGCACAGCGGAAGCAGCTCAGGTCGTCTCCTCGGTACACTGAAGCAGGATATACGTAGAGTCCAGCTTCTGCCTGAGTTCCGGAATTCAGCTCGCAAAATTGACCATTCGAATTGAATGACATACAACCTGAGGTTGAGTAGCACAGAGCAGCACATTTCGTAGGATCTAAGAATTGTGTACCGTAGATGTCCTTTATGATCTTTGTCCCTTTGGTAATCCGTCCTACGATACCACATGTTGCGTTATCTGGAGCGGGAACTATAGCCGTGCAGACAACCTCAGCTGTAACAGTTTGAAGTCCAAGCAAGAAAAGCACACTCATGCCCTGAAAGAGTGAAGGAGTCATGATGATGTGCTGGACAGAAAAAAACTAAAAGGATGTAGGGAATTTGGAAAACGAACGTTGGACGGGGCAAAGAAAGAACATGGAGTCAGAAGAGTTCTTATGTTGGTGAGCCATATATCCTCAGACTAGGCTGTATTGAAAACATCTCATCAAGAGGAAGTGTAAGTGGGGATCTGAATGGAATGATACGATGGTACGCGGCAGGACAAGATTGCGATATGCAAATAATGGATATGCTGTGGATCAACATTCATATTTAGCTTCAACTTCAACTTTGACAGGCAGTTCTTATGGGGCAGACCAATCACCACCAGGTATATTGTCTATACGTTACCGAAAGTTCGGAAAGGTGAACGGTCCTCCAGATGCAACGCAGTCTATCACTCCAGAGGATGGTACGTGCAGTGGGGTTGGGTTATGGGAATCTTCACTTCCAGTCCTATGCTGGATTACAGCACCTTTGTTTCCCCAGCTATTGCTATAGATCTGAGGTCTATGCGTTCGCGCCGCCAGTTGATGAAGCAAAGTGTTCTACTCTACATCCGGACCTGTCAGTGAACGCCTTTCCGCCTTCATCGGCTGTGGCGGCACGTTGTGTTTGATTTTGTCGACTTACGTGCTAGTCACAACAGCTTAGTCTTTTGACATGCGTCGCAAGTATTCTCTTATCCATAATGACGCCTCATTCTTCTTCTGAGTATAACCAATTTCCAATTTGGGCCTAGTCTTGAGGTTCAGCTCTCTACTACATACTGTACCGAGTCCGTGGCGTTACCCCTGAGTCGATCCACAAAACTCCCCTGACTCGGTTGAAGCGAACTGGGACGCCTGTAAACAACAACTCGTTCTCTTACTACGTATTTCTCTAAAGATAACTTTCGACTCCTTATGTATGTACTTATTGTCGAGTGCATATAGTTTCTCACCAAGTAATTCCTAAATTTGTAAAATGATATAGTTCTTAATACAGTAACTTGTAGAATAAGCTCTGTCTGAGGAACGAACAGTGCGATTTAAGCTTTGCTTGCGTAACAATTAAGCGAAATTAGGACTGAAAGGCACTAGATCACAATAGCCCCAGATGAAATAATCTGATAGTGGATCCGCATTCCCAATTCGTCTCTTTCGATAACCTCAAGTAGTTATATATTTCCTTTCGTATTTAAACCTATGAAAGATAACGCTTTAAATGATGTGGTTTCAATGTGCCCTTCTCGCGAGCTTGTTGAATGTTCAATTCTCATTTTCACGGAGGTATCTCTGTTAAAATATGGATAAAATCAACTGAAAGTACAGTGCTCTTTGCTGTACCTCGAGCACATTATTTATCATCCAGACCCCAGTACTCAAAACTTGCAGGGTATATAGTGTTGTAAAGCAGTCAGAAAGAATCAATATTAATACCAGGAAGGACATCGATCATAACAATCATTCGGCAAGATGTGTACCATTCAAATCCAACTTTGGCGCAACTGGTAGTTAGTTATAAGATGCAGCAAAAGTCTATGTCATTTCCCAAATCTTCATCCAGAGAACTCGATAATTCAATAACTCATAAATCTAAACACCAATGCCATACGCCAAACCAATCGCGACCCCCTCCCCCTACCACTTCCTGTATCCTTCCACTAGCAATGATACTTGATGTAGAAACCACTTCCCTGACGCTGCTCCATGTCTACGCTACCAAGCTGACCCTCTGGGAAGCCGACCTTAAAATACTTCAACTTGTCACATCCTCTTTGCTCGTCATTCCACTCAATCCGACTATCTCCCGTTCCTCGCACACCTCCCAGGCGAATAGTTCCCATCTTCCCCTGGGTCATACCCATAACCATCCCATGGCTCATGGCAGATGGGAGTGAGGAGACTTCAACCACATCGATGAGCGTCGAGCCATTCAGCGTAGCATTGCTAAATGGGGTTTGCGACCAGCCCAATGTGCAATCCTGGGCTGCGTAAGGGAGGGGAGGAAAAACTACGAGTTGTTGTTTCTCGGTCTTGACATCGCCGGAGCGGAACAGCGATATGGTTGAGTTATCGAATGAATTAGAGAATGCAGGAACTTCGGGGCTGCTTGGGAAGATGGTGTACAGTGCTGCATGGTATTCCTTGTGGTTGCCAGAAATGCACGTCGCAAGGGGATCTTGGGAATAGCTGGGGGTTTGTAAACGAGAGTCATATGGATTCACATAGGCATCCTGCGGTGCAATGGGGCGACCCAAATACGTGCCAATTTGTTGAGGAGAGGCAGAGTGATAGTCCGGGCATGCAGGAAGGGCGCAAGGATCGACAGAGCAGCAGCCATTGAATTTGTTATTGCTACAAGTGTAGAACTTGGTAGCACCGTAGCAATTTGTTGGTGACTTCAAAGAATTTAAGCCGGTGCTTCCAGTTGGTTGGTGATTTGGGAGGGCAAGGGTAAGGTTAGACAAGGCAGCCGTCATGGTAATGATGTTGAAGAGTTTCATGGTTAATATGATTTGTTTGCTATTTGATGTTTGATGATGACTGGTTTTTGGATGGAGTTGGATGTAGCTGTGTGTACCGAATGCCTATGATGGGAATGTGGAAAAACTGCTCTCTTAATATACATATCCATCCCACCCATACGTTCCATAAGATCACGAGGTGGAATCAATGGGCGCATTACTGGTCGTTTGTGCAAACCGGGAAAATCAATTCAGAAAGCTGTAGTTTCGGATGGCAGCAGCAGCATCAGAAAGCATCAAAATACGTGCGATTCCGTCGCTCAAAAGAATACGAAGATAATGAACGAGCCATCGCCAAGAAAACAAGCTAGCTACATAATAATACATAACACAGTGGAGAAAAGAGATCATCAAACAAAAAAAAGGCCAATTACAACTCAATAGCGTTCCTGGCCATGCTGCAGCAACACAATCTAAAACAAAAAGCGCAAATGTACCTACCGTACGCACTTTCTTCACCAAGAAACATATCCAACAGACCTTCAGATATTATTTCTATTGCAGATCATCCAGCTAAACGAGACAAGCTTGGGGGTATGACTTCTCCGGATTACTCCCCAGGGTGGTTCATGACTTATCTGTGTTTAGACTGCTAGACGATCCTAGCGCCACTGAGACCTGCTTGCTGCTTATCTGGAATATTTTATGTCACATCCATCTGAACGAATATATTAAGTTGATTAAGCTGCAGCTTAGGATTCCTGCATAGAAAAAGTTCGTTGAGACACCACATAGAAGGACCCAATGGGGAAGAAAGAAACCAGCAAGTTTTCCCTTGATCACAAAGGCTGTAACATCAGGAGATGATAGAATTGTATTACGTCTGGCTTCCGATATCACCGAACATGTTGATTCTTCCTTTGTGCTTGTCTTGGGGTACATGGGAAAGGCTAGGTTGGATTGGCTACATGGCATCCTCACTTGCCGGCTATGGCTACTACAAGATGCAAGAACTTTCAAAAGAAGAGAAATTTTGATAGATCATGGTATTAGGTAGAGCAAGCCAACGTAGAATGCATCGCTAATTTTCCATAATCTCTATCGTATTCATCTCGCCAGCACTCTCATAAACACTCCTTCCTAATCACCAATACTCCATTTAGCAAATAGCATGAGTCTTGCCAGTCTTACCTTGTAAGCTATGTTTCTCTTTTTTGTAATCCTGATGGCCATGTGACGATCTGCCAGCATGTGAAATGTGCTTCTTGATATACTCTTCATTCTTCTTGATGGTATCCTTGTCCATATCATCCAACATCTGCATGCATAGCTTGATATCGCAGAGGAGTTGGTCACATCGAGACTTAGAAAAGTCTTCACGGACAACAACGCGCAACATCTTGAGCTGGTTCGTCTTAGGTGCCATGGTGTAGGCCGGGACGACCCAAGAGCGGCCACGGAGTTGATGAGCAAGTGCGAATTCGTCATAATGCTTACCTAACTTCTCGTCTAGACGAAAGGCTACGAGTGGGAGACCCATGCCGCTCTTTTGGCTCATGATGGTGAAGCCAAGCTGCTCAAGGGAGTCGGAGAGATAGTCGGCCGTCCGGGTAAGGTTTGTCATGATAGACCGGTATCCGTGTTTGCCGAGACGAATGAGTTGGTAATATTGGCCAATGACCTGAGAAGCTCCTTTAGAGAAGTTCAGAGTAAAGGAAGCTTGATCGGCACCGAGATAATTGATATTGAAGACCAACTCCTTGGGAAGAAATTCAGGTGCACGCCAGACAACCCATCCTACACCTGGATATACTAGACCATACCTATTCATCGTTAGTCAGTAGAAATCTTGCTAGCTTGGCGGTTAAACGTACTTGTGTCCGGACGTGTTGATAGAGACAACCTTCTCTAGTCTAAAGTCCCACTCCAAATCTGGGACAACGAAAGGAGCTACAAATCCACCAGAGGCAGCATCAACGTGAATCACCGTGTCAATGTTTCTCTCGACCAGCAGGTCGTTGATTTTCTTTGCATCTTCGTATTCTCCAGTATATGTAGTTCCTAAAATGACGCAAATACCGATTGTGTTTTCGTCCACTAGCGATACAGTCTCCTCTGGATCAAGGACGAACCTATCCGGTGTGCAGTAGCAGTATTTTTCTTCCACCTCAAAGTACCGAGCTGCCTTCTCCCAGCAGACCTGAACTGCAGAGCTCATGACGATATTTGGCTTGCTCCAGTCCTTGCCCTCGGCTTTCCGCTTGTTCTGCCAACGCTTCTTCATGGCCAGAACACCCAACATGATTGCCTCGGACGATCCAACAGTGGACGTGCCAACTGCGGAAGGGTTTGTGTGATCGGTGGGAGCATTGAAAAGTCTGCCAATCATGGAAACACATCGGTTTTGGATATCTGCGGATTGTGGGTATTCCTCATAGTCGATGAAATTCTTGGAGAAGGACTCGGTCATCAGGTCCTCGACTTCTTTTTCCTGCTTGGGATTTAGTTTCTGTGTTATAATGCATGCAATCTCTAGAACCAATTAAAAGTAGACTTACCATGTAGGTTGTGACGAAACTAGCCAAACTGGACCACACCCTCATTAGTAAGGTTTCCCAATGAAATGCACCGCAGTTATTCGACACCTAGTACATTGCTCAAATGGATAACATACTTCAACATTGGGTTTCCATCCAGACTCAAGTCGTCCTTGATCATACGATAGGCAACCTCCTTGGGCATCTCATTTTCCGGCATCTCGAACTTCGGCAAATCCTCAGCTGCAAACTTGCTTCCATACACGGTGGTAGTGAAAGTATCTTCAATATCAGAGCTTCCCATGTTGAGCTTCTCCAGACCCTCAACTAGAGGCGCCTGGATATGCTTGTCGGACGGGATTGCTGCGAGGTGAACCATGATAGCGGTGTCGTGCGGCTGCGAGGGGTGAATTTATTTCGAATATAGCGGGGGAGAAGAGAGTTGAAATGGACCAAAGTAAAAGCTTACTGGTGGTGGAGGCTATACAAGAGAAATAAAGAAGGTCAGAGCGAGGATGGCCGAAGTCAATTGAGGGAATTATTAGAAAGCGAAAGAGATGCAGGCGAAGTTGGTCAATAAATAGGTCCCCCTCGTCTTCCCCGCCAGGAAAGGTGACATACACACCTCATGCATCTACGCATAGAGCACAGCACAGCAACCGTATTGAGCCAGGATGCAGCTGATTCACCGCTTGGCACGAAAGCTTGCTTCTGCTTGGCCACTTGGCTGTTTCTATCCACTCCACGCTAGTTATATGATGGATTGGGATGTGCCAATTGGAGGATGACGCGTGAAGGATGTGTTAGTGGTGGTTTAGTGGTGTTCGGTGAATAGTTGGTGGCGGAAGGCTGCGTCGGGAAGACCAACAAGCTGCGTCGCTGACTAAGCAAATATGTTGAAGCTGACGTTGTCCATTTCCCCCTCACCCCCACCCAACACCAGGTCTTTTGAAGCCCAGAGCTGTAATAGCTCTACGAAAGTTTCGATCGTCAGAAACTTGGAATTCGGTAGCTTTAATATCATTGATTTTCGATCCAATAAGAGATTTACCTTTTTTTGGCCGGTGGGATCGTGGAGCGATTCCAAAGTTCCCAATAAGCATATATACATACACCTACATACACATACATATGCCAAGAAAGCGAAAGCATCTATGGCAGCTAAATAATTAATAAAGAAAACTAAGGATTCCCATCTCTAATTCAATTTGCCTACTTCAAAATAAGAGAGAATGGCTTCCTCCTCCGCAATCCACCAAGATATGTGTATACAGCACAGAACTTACCACAAGGCCACGACTATATTCATATTCAAGCACAGCAAATGGAAATGGAAATCTGTACCCATTAGAATCTCTTAGAACAAATTCTCTCCCGAGCATGTATTCTAAGCGTGATTTGGATCTATAGCAATTGTACCGTTTGAACTTGAATACAAACGGGACATGCTTTATTGGCTACAGTATCTCTTCCTCAGGGGTAACTGTTTAAGCGAATATAGTGTGTCTTGCCGTGATATCTCCTCCATTCCACATAACGCTCGGTATTTGTAAAAGAAGATCCCAATTCTAGCCGAAACTCCTCCTCGGCACCTTCCTGTCCCGCTTGAAGCTTTAATCGCGTTGGCCACTTTTCAACGATTGTGTTGCTTTTCTTCATCTCAACACGCAACTCTTTTGAGATTCCCTCAAAATCATGAGTCGACATATATCTAATGAACAGTCAGTGTGAGCTTTACAAAACCGAGCACAAGGACCTGCCGTTTGAAAAACTTGTCAGTGTCTAGCGCTAAATCGCGCGCATCCCATATTCTCAACATGTCAGCATCATTCAACCAAAGGGTTGTAGGTAATGGAAGATATTTAGCAAGGACCGGATAATTAGGTGTTTCGTCCCTTGGATCGCCCCTCTTGACAGTCTCCTTAACTGCATTGATGAAGAGAGTTATGAAAGTTGCATGTGGGTTCTGTTGTGGGGATTGCAACAAAAGGGACAAGAGCGAGAGAGCACCACGAATCCCGATGTAACAGGAATCGCAGATGTTAGCCACCTTGTCAATATCTTAGTAGTGAGTTATGCATTTAGATAAGAAACATACCTCAATTCTAGAGTATTTACTGTGTTCAAGATGATGGGGAAGTTCTTCAGCATCGACGTTATAAAGTATAAAGCTTGTTCGAATTTTCCAAAGCCGATTCAGAAATCTTTTCATCGTGTTGTGAAGGTAGATGAATAGTTTGCCGTACCAGTCTTGTGATGCAGGCCATGGCATTTTTTGAATATCCAAGGCTGGCCACCCATTAGAGGGATCTGCTTTATCATCTAAATGCCAGTTCTTTGATGCATGGAAAAGTGTTCTACGTGGTTGGGCTTAGCACTAATCAAATATATAGGGACATACTAACGGGTTAGGTCTATTGAAACGTGTTCGGGGATGCCCGAACGGTATGAGTAGACCATCCTCTTGAAATCTCTGCTTGGCAATACGCATAAAAGGGAATGCATCTTTAAAGTACCATCGGTCCCTGTAGTCGGATCTTTCTGGAGCAAGTGTCACAGCTCTCCGAATTTGCGTGGTATCTTCCAGTGTCATATCATCTGGTATATCCAAGAAATTTCCAAGTCGAAACCAGTCCTTTTGCTTCAGTATGAGACGAAGAGACCGTCCATCCGAGAATTCCCAAGTCTTCCCCAGGGTTGCGTTTCGTGGCCGGTTGGCAATTTTGCTGCAAACATCACTAATCAATGGCTTCACTCTATTCTGTAACAAAGACAGCACATCAGATGGAATTGAAGCAGAATACCAAACATGAACTAATGTCTCTGCGATGGTGCATGATGGTATATGAAGTGTCTCAGCGTCAGTTGCAGTTAAGGCCAGAAGTAGCAAAATTGTGTTTCTTGCCACGACATTAAACTCTCGATCATTCATTGTGACATTGATTTGCTGCTTCGTCCCATCCGGAAGATCTGCGATCGTCCTAACGACGTGACGCATGTCTCCTGATGCTGGTGTATGTTAGTAGACACAGTGCAATTCAATTAGGACCTAATACTAACCAGCAAAGAGCAACGAGATATCATTCCCATAGGCGATACCCTCGTTCTGCTCCAGCTTCAACACATCCACCGCTGGGGTGTTTCCCCACAAGTATTTTCCGCCTCCAAATGTGTTATGCCAGTTTAGTGATTGAGCGCCACTTGCCCATGGTGGTATCCGACATTCACGGTCCCATGCTGGACGCCAGTTCTCCTTCCCCAACGGGGACCTGCAATGTTTCTTGTGCTCTGGCCAATCAATCTTTTGGCACTCAGCACCACAATACTGATGTTTATGTTAGATTGTGTATCCAGCGGGAAAGTAGTAGTGTACAAACCACAACTAGCTTGCAATTGCCGCAAGTTTGTCTGCCCTCGTTGCCGCAAGGGGACGTTCCAAGACTCCAGTTTGCACAAGCTGGTAGAAACACTGAGGATTGAACCATAGTGGCGATATTAATAAAGAGATCAAACGGGATCTCCGAGTATGTCAGTGAAGCTTTGATGGGTTGGACTAGAGTCAAGACTAAGTGACCTGAGCTGAGGCTTTTTTCTTTTTGAGAAGCACATTTAAAGAACCTAGCTTTATTCGAGACCTATGTGATCTATTTATCTCATGTCATCGCAAGCTGGTATTTCATAGCATGCAAGCACGTTTCAGTTGTGTAGTACACGATGCTCTCTGGCCACTCAAACATGCAGTTGGTCACCAAATTCCGTACAGTAATGCATCATTGATCATGAAAATTTGGTCTGATGGCGCCTAAAGAAATATCGTATCCATCCTGTTTACATGAGACTGTGGAACATCCATAGTTTTAGCATTCGTTGCCTAAATTTCGGTCGTAATGGTCAATTGTTAAAGCTGCCAACTTGGACATTTTCAGGATATCACATTGGTCGCAGACAAGGCTTGGCAGATATATATTTGGGAACAAATTGGCGGTTTAGCATCCTCCATTCTTCCATTTCTTTGCACTATAGTCTCAAGTCTAAGCCGTTGGCGGTACCACGTTCTCAGCTCTCGTGGTTCTATATTTCCAACACAGTTGCCCTATTTGACTAAATCTAGAGGAACATTGATTTTCTATTCACCCTGTGTCTGGATTTTGAGTTTATAGCATCCGTCGAGAATAGAAAATATCGAGATGTCATATTTGATGGGACGTGTCTGAACGACACTCATTGTTGGCCCAATGTACACGTTAAAGATGCAGCATTCACAGCGGTGAAAGCAATGCATTCATGATCAAGGGAAGGTGCTGAAGCAACAGTTTTCGAGGGCCCTGTGACAGGCAGCATGTGCATTCCTGGAAGTTTACAATCGTAGGTGGGAAGAAGCTGCCATATCCCACTCGACCCAGATTTTGAGCGTGTATAATTTGCGGGTTCTATCGAAATATATCCGTTTGAGGCGACGTGCCCTTTGAAGCCAGGAGCGGTCACGGATTTGTTAATTGGCAGTACCAGGATCCAAAGAATCATACGCCGCCTGCCTGGGCGATTGGACTAAATTCAACCAGTCGTTCAAATTAGATTCAACCTCATCATAATTAACAACACCACAAGAAAACGTAGTAGTAATCAATTGCTCGTACTTTCTTCGAGTGGTGAGTCTTCCGTATTTGGCCAAACAGGCATGAGTGATATTGGCAACCAAGGGTTTGAATTGCCTTGCTATCCATTGGAGCATCCAATCGCCGGTGCTTTCCAGCGTTTGTAACTGTATGATATCATAAGCCATGATAATAATACGAGCGGTGGAAACCTCCAGTGGCTTTATATCACCAACATTGACCATTCAAATTGCATTGGCATTCTTTGCTGAGCTTCCAAGACTGTGAGTAGCTGTAGGCATGTAGATTTTGCCAGACGAACTTCAGGAAAGTGAAGTTGCCTATTCGATAACGATGGTAAGTTGGCCCAAAAAGACAACAAGAAAGATGAAAGGTTGACAAATCAATCTCGCAAGCTAGCTTAGTTGTAACATGTAGATTCTCGTACCAGACCAACGACTCCTAAAATAAACCACCTAAGATCCAAGGATTAGATATTACATGTCTGTGTCTAACATTGAGCGTTCGGTGAATATTGATTGTACTATACAGTACCAACAAAACCTCCGAGAATGGAAAAACTTGACATTATATATATAGAGCTTACTCTAAGAGTTAGGTGACCAATTCATTCATACAGTAACGTTATATGTGTGAAAAAAAGAAAACCGCAAAACGAATGAAACGGTCCGAGTGAAAAAAAAAGGATAAACTACCTCCATGACTAAGTCATCCTTAAACATCCTTAAAAAAAATGCATGGCTTTTGAGGGTCTCACTAACTCTAGCTTTGGCTGGATGTTGCTATGAAATTTCAACGGGCGAGTGAGAGGGTGGGGAAAATCCGAAGAGTTATGCAGCTGCAAGCCGCAGCCGGTGAACTAGACGGTGAACCAAACGGCCTCTCTAAACATTTTCAAAACATTTCAATTACAAAAAACAACGAAAGCCCTCTCCCTTAGAAACATCAATATTGAAGAACCCCATTGAAGTTGCACCCGAGTCTCTGGCTAGCATACAATGATCAACAGTTATGTTGTTCATCCAAACCCGAGGGATTCAGAAGCGAAGCGAAGCAGAGCTGAAAAAGAAAGGTACTGTTCTAAGGGCGTGGAAGTGTTCATGAGAAATGATATGTGAGAGCAATAAAAGTAGTATAAATAAGTATTAGAGAGGACTTGTAAAGGATGAGATATGACGTCTTGCCGAGGTATCTATCTATCATGCTGCTATCCTCAGCGCGCTCACAAAACCTACACAACGCATTCACAAACGCACACAATTTTGCACATATCTTCAAGACTTGAAAAACCCAGGCAATTAATTGATAGGGCTACAAGCTAAGGAAATTCACTGCCGGTTTGGATTGGATAGTAGGGAGGTACGCAGTGATGTCTCGGATATGAGCACACTGCTGGAGGAGGGGAGGGTATGATGAATAAATCCCATAGATATCACCATGGATCAATTCAAGAAAACTCAAGTAAACTCAGCGTGCTCGATATCGCTATCAGCCCCAATACCAAAAAGGAATAAGGGGGAAATCTCTGGGAGGGTGGAAAGAAAGATCATGATGATGGGTACGGGGAATTTAAATTGGAAAGAGTTCATTACCTGATATAGATGTATATAAGGTTGTGATTTGAGGATATCGTAGATGTTAATGTTTACAGTACATAAGGAAGAGATGGTGGAGTTAAGAGGTAGCACATCGTGGTAAGCTAGTAGTAGTAGAGAAACACCCCTAACGCAATATATATCAAAAGATTCCCCTGTAACATTAACATATTAACATTAATATTTCGAAAGCACGATTATTTTGATTTGGCATAAATCTGGCATACGTAATGCTAGGATAATAATTGATATGCAGCCCGGGTACTCGGCAGCATGTAAAAGTAGAACTCGCCGGGCTGTGACTCCGATATGTAATCGGATCTCAAAATATCCCAGCACATCTTTGTCGCCCATGAAATGTGAGAAATGTTGTCTCGAAAAATGCAAAAAGAGGAGGGAATAAAAAGAACCATGCTCTAGAAGCGGTCAAAAAGTTTCAAGTAGTCTTATATCCCGGTAATTCTCCTTTCGAGTACTTTCACCGTTCATTCTTGGACGGACTTGGTCTAAGAGCTACATTGGAGTGTTTTAAACGCTTGAAGCTTAACGTGTTCGATCGTCAATCGCACGTTGGTGCTCGATGGGGAACTGGTTTGTCTTTTGCTATTCTAAGATTTATGGGTTCTAAGAGGCATAATGATGAGACCGGAATCCACTTGACGTTGAAGTTTCACGAGTCTCAAAACGAAACGGCTTCGGCTTCGGACTCGCTAAATATTACGTTAGCTGCCTGTTTGTTGTCTTTCGTTCCGATGTTTTCGTTGTAGCGCAGCTTAGCTAGTGCTTGATTCTCAAGCAGTGTGATAAATGTTGGAGAGGATGTTCAGGCAGAGTGTCTGCTCCGATACCTGCAGAAGTGTTGTCTGTCCATCCCCCTCCGTCCCCCTCCGTCCCCCAAAAGAACCAAAAACTGTGTACGGAGTTGGAGGGGCACATGTTCTTTTGACGCATGAACGACCCCACAAATACAGAACTCTAGAAGGTCGTGGAGGAGGAGCAAGGTTTACTAGTATGCCGATCAAACCCTTCGCATAGTGTGGCTCTGTGGATCCCTAGCATAAGAACGGACGAAAAATCGGCGGTGTGTGGGTGAGACTTCGGCTGGTAATGCTTGCTATTTATGTAGAGGCGAACAACGTATTTTACCCCTTTTTCGCGAGAGTTATAGTTGTACAGTGAGCATGGAACTATGTTGGTAGAAGTTCTGAGGAACGAACGCTCAGTGTTATATGTTTTAAAGGTTCTGAGGTGCTGAGGTGCTGAAAGTTCTTTCACACTCTTGTTTTACTCTCAGTCTCTTGGTGTGTCCTTTTTCGGCGTGCAAGGCCATCTATATCATGTCGCGATATTTAGGCATAAAGATCGGGATCCAAACGGGAAGTCGATGCCCGTGCTATGCTATACCCTGTAAGCTACAATATGGTATTCGATCGCCTGGCGTTAAAATAAGAAGAACAACACGTTTCTAAGCCGAGGAATTCCGCCGCATATATTGACCTCGATACGACTCTGTGGTCCATAGCGTGCTTTTTGCGCATGAAAGTGAAGTTGGCCATTATGCTGTTCTGTTAGTCCGATCAATTTCCCCATGGACCCCGAAAGTTCTACGCTACTGAAGCGTGTTGCAGCGGCAAAAAAAAACTAGACGCTGCCCCTATCTATTTCGATTTTAGGGGGATGTTGGTACCTGACTAAGAGGCTGATGCTATGCTTCTTTTAGCACTATGCAGCTCACCGGCGCCAACGGTAGTACCGAAATTCCAAGCTTGTTGTGAATGGGGTGTTGGTCGGTGGCTGCTACAGCATTTTGCCGGCCTTGGACGCGATTACCTTCCGCAAATAGAAGCGAAGATAGCGGCGAATTCATGCTTTCTTTTTTTCTGAGGTTGTTGAAACTTCGACAGTGGACAGTGGGTTACATACGGAAGGTGTGGCCAATACTTTCTTCAGCTCCCAAAGCATATTTATTGTCAGACTCAGTGGGCCGATCTGTACTTCGTCCGTTCTCCCAAACTCTGTACTGTAGCCCTACATTCAATATGATAAACGAGCAGTATGCGCTCGAGTATCTTGTATAGCTGTATGTGGTGGTTGTGCTCCGGATTAGAACGGCTATAGATCCCTGGGAAAGCATTACCGCAGATATATGGACGAGTGTGTGTCAGTTCGGATGATTGCAGATGCAGGTGTTACAATGTGGGAGAATCTATTCTGTAGTAACGTGCAGCATGTACTACCGTTGTGCTTAATCGTACCATTCCGTACGGGTCAAGATCGGATCAAGGGTCGCGAGAGTTCCTAGTTCTACCTATCTATACATACTTGTCAATCGAAGGCTCCTATGGAAACAAAGCAAGTTCCGTGTAATAACGGAGCAGCTGAGCAGCTGAGTAACTGAGTGACTGAGTGACTGAGTGCCTGAGTGACTGAGCTGAGTGACGGAGTAACTGTTGGACTTTCTCGAAACACATGGGTCTGGCTCTGGTTGGGGACATGGTTGTTCCAGTTGGTCGAGCTCCTGATGATCGATCAAGTTGTATTTCTGTATTTTTGTATTCTCGTTGGATGATGGCTGCTGGAATGCCTGCATATATATGGAGATATGGGGCGCGCCGCCCCTTCGAAGGTATCGCAGTGATTCGGCAGGCTAGATTCTGTGCCTCAGGGGCGGCGATGTCTAAGGAAAGGGGGCCAGGACCAGGCCGTTATTATTGGTGCAATGACGACTCGAGTTAAGCACTCCCATGCAGGAACAACGCGTGAGCATGGCATAAACCAGGGCAGGCCCAGCTGTAGTCAGTCAGTACCTGCGTCAACCTACAACCGCTTCCCCTTTTTATCCAACCTTGGAGGGAGGAGGAGGAGGAGGGAGGGTAAAGGTGGTCAGTCGGTCGGTGAAGGCCGAAGGTCCAGTCCAGTCGTGGACAAGATAGGATCGTGAATGGTTCATGTACCGTATGCTGCAGGGTCGGTAGAGAGCGCGAGCGAGCGAGAGAGAGGGTTAGGGCATCTGTGAATCTGTGCACCTGTGCAACTTGAGGATTTGTTCGACTCTTGCTACAGTGGTCCCAGTAACCAGTCACCAGTCGAGCCAGTCCAGTCCAGTCGCGTCCTGTGTCCTGTGTCCCCTCTCTTTTGCTCCGGGTTCTTTCCGCACGTACATAGGTATGTACACTCGGTACAGTACATACTGCACATCTGCTCGTCCTCCCGAGGACGCCGGGTGGATGTGTGGATAGGTGGTGGATAGGTGGATGGTGGTGGTGGTGGTGTGTGTTGTGGGAGGATGATCCTTTGGTGGAGGGGAGTGTGGGATGGTTGGGTGGGTGGATATGCTCGTGGAGGAGAGAGGATAGATAACTGTACTGTATATGGAGTAGCGTAGTGTAGAGGACGACGACGAGGAGGGTACGACAACACCAGCCATAATAATACTAGATCCAGGTACCGTATACCTCCCGTAGGTACGGGAGGTATAATAGTATATCATAGTATAGTATAATAGTATAGTATAGTATAGTATCCTACATTACACTACACTAGCACTACACTACTATACTACACACTTCTACATCAACTACAGTACAGTGGTACACCACACACACTACAAAAGTAGCTCGCTGCCGTAGTCCAGTATACACTTAGCTACTATAGGCTAATAAGTACGTATTACACGCTAACAAATAAGCTAAGCTAAGCGTCAGTCGGCGTCGTGTGTGCGTGTATATGCGTGTGTGCACATACCCAGCCCGCCCCACTTAAACCCAAACCCAAACCCACTCGCGGCC
>Ga0247734_1000776_pt1 | contig 26450 bp, 26 predicted proteins | sample UWRJL103311B2_FD_180933 | JGI IMG/M metagenome (GOLD analysis project Ga0247734, IMG submission 180933) | Plant litter microbial communities from Arlington Agricultural Research Station in Wisconsin, United States - UWRJ-L103-311B-2 | ecosystem: Environmental > Terrestrial > Plant litter >...
GCGGGTAGTATAATATTGGCTCATCAGAACGCCACGAGTGCGGGTAGCTGTGCTCGTATTTCTGAACGTTAAACGCCTTATTTTCTTCTTTCAGCTTTATAGAGATCAGCACATCGGTAGGTTTAAAGCCTTCCGCGGCACGCTCCTCATTGCTGTAATATTCTTCTTTAACGTAACGCCCGGCGTAATCGGTAACCTCTTCAACAAAGCGGCCCTGCTTATCAACAAGCGGTACATCTTTGCCGTTCTCGTCCTTCACCATCACCGATGGCACGTTATTTTCCTTACATGCTCTAAAGTCATCCGCACCAAAAACAGAAGCGGTGTGCACAATGCCGGTACCATCCTCGGTAGTAACAAAGTCTGCCGGGATAACGCGGAAAGCATTCTTCTCCAGATCCTCGTTGGTTACGTAAGGCATCAGCTGGTAATAGTGCAGGCCTACTAACTGGCTGCCTTTTATTTCAGCTTCCACTTTGTAAGGGATCACTTTATCGCCGCCTTTATAATCTTCAAAAGATGCGTTCTCGCCTTCCGGCTTAAAGTATTTCTTCACCAGGTCCTTAGCCAGTACCACGCTCACCGGGGTGTAGGTATAAGGGTTAAAGGTGCTTATTTTAACGTAGGTAATATTTTCGCCAACGGCCAGGGCGCAATTAGATGGCAGGGTCCATGGGGTGGTCGTCCAGGCCAGGATAAATACATCAGTATTTACACCGGCGAATAAAAACTCCGAATCGCCGTCGCGTTTTACTTTAAACTGCGCAGTGATGGTGGTATCCTTCACCATTTTGTAGGTACCCGGCTGGTTCAGTTCGTGCGAGCTTAGCCCTGTGCCCGATTTTGGCGAATATGGCTGTACGGTATAACCTTTATACAACCAGCCTTTTTTATACAGCTGCTGCAATATCCACCAAAGGCTTTCAATATATTCGTTCTCGTAGGTAACGTAAGGGTTGTCCAGGTCTACCCAGTAACCCATTTTAAGGGTAAGGTCGTTCCAAACATCGGTGTAGCGCATTACCTCCTTGCGGCAGGCATCGTTGTACTCTTTTACAGAGATCTTTTTACCAATATCGTCTTTAGTAATCCCAAGCGATTTCTCTACCGCAAGTTCAATAGGCAGGCCGTGCGTATCCCAGCCGCCTTTGCGTTTAACCTGGTAACCTTTAAGGGTTTTGTAACGGCAAAAAATATCCTTTATGCTGCGGCCCATTACGTGGTGAATGCCGGGCATACCATTTGCACTGGGCGGGCCTTCGTAAAAAGTGTACGGCTTGCTGGCCGGCCTGCTGCTAATGCTTTTCTCAAATATGCTGTTCTGTTTCCAGAACTCCAGTACTTCTTTGCCTGTTTGCGATAAATTTAACTGCTTATATTCCTTATACATCAATGTGTTCGCCTCGAATTTTAAAGGTTGCAAAAATACGGAATTTTAAATTAAATAGCGTATAAAACATATGAATATGAGGCCCAAAAGATATGCAATTGTGTTGACAAAGCAGACGGGCGGATAATTTTTGCAGAATGTTTTGTGAAAGGTTTATTCATCGGGCGTTCCTCCGGGCAGGCTTTCCGCTCATACTGCGCAGGCATTAGCCACAAGGCCGGTATCCGCTGCAATCCTTAACGCAAGAATTGTTTATGCCGGCTGGCGATATTGAAAAGGTTTCAGATCAAGCGAGGCCATTTTCTCAGAAGCAAGGTGCAGGTTGTACTTGGTTTGCATATTTGCCCAGATCTCCGCCGTACCGCCAAATACCTTGGCAATCCTGAAAGACATCTCCGGCGTAATATCCGATCTTTCGTGAATAATATTATTAAGGCTCTGGCGCGAGATCCCCAACATTTTTGCCGCTTCGGTTACGGTCAACTCATTAGCTTCAATAACCTCTTCACGAAGAACCTCCCCGGGATGTATAAAACGCATTTTCCTGTTCATAGTGAGTTTTTTAATGATAATCTACATAGTCAACATCATAAGCATGCTGCCCATCAAAACGAAAGATTATCCTGTAATTCTTATTCACTTTAACGCTCCAAAAAGCACTTAGATCACCTGAAAGCTTATGGATATTCCAATTCTGAAAAGCGCCGAAATCTTCAGGCACCTGAGTAGCAGAATCAATAATCTCCAACATTCTTTCAATACGGTTAACCTGGTCAGCAGGCAGCTTGCTGCTTTTACCCTGCTCCCAAAGCATTTTTAACCCTTTGTGCTTAAAATTTTGTATCACTATTTTGACAAGTGTAAATTTACACTTGTCAATTTGTATTTACAAATTAAAATCTCTTTATCTCTTGCGAAAATTCGGTGCGCTCTGCTGTTAAATAACAAACAATCCCCATCAGGCACGCAAACATTCTAACCCTTTTATATATTTGATTTTACTAAAGCCCTTGCTCATGAAAATAAATGCTTTTACCCTGCTTGCCTTTACTGCAGCCGCCCTGTTATCCGGCTGCACAGGTAATGATAAACCTGCTGCCGAAACCGGCGATACTACTTTGGCCGCCGATATTAAACAGCACATTGCTGTTTTGGCTAACGATTCGCTCCTGGGTCGCAAGCCTTTTACCGTTGGCGAGGATAAAACCATTGCCTATATAGCAGCACAGTTTAAACAACTTGGCCTGGAGCCGGGCAACAATGGCAGCTACTTTCAGGAAGTGCCCATGGTAGAAATTGGCGCCGCCGAAACGCCTACCATGCAAATTACCGGCAAAACACCTATGGACCTAAAAATGGGTACCGACTTTGTTGCCGCCACCCGCCGCGAGGTGGATACCATTGCCCTGAAAAATTCGCCGCTGGTTTTTGCAGGCTTTGGTGTGGTAGCCCCCGAATATAACTGGAACGATTACGCCGGAGTGGATGTGAAAGGCAAAACCGTTGTAGTTTTAGTGAACGACCCGGGCTTTAAGGCCGAAGAAAAACTGTTTAAAAGCGATACCATGACTTACTACGGCCGCTGGACTTACAAATATGAGGAAGCCGCCCGTCAGGGTGCCGCCGGTGTAATTATTGTACACCAAACCGAACCCGCCAGCTATGGCTGGAACGTAATAGAGAACAGCTTCACCGGCTCTAAGCTTTACTTAAAACAAGCCGATAAACACATGAACCGCTGCAAAATAGAAGGCTGGATAAGCGAAGCAGCCGCCCAAAAACTGCTGGCCGGTGCAGGCATCACCGGGGACATCCGCGCATATGCCCGCAAGAAAGATTTTAAAGCCGTTCCGCTGAATAGCTTTGTATCGGTAAACCTTAAAACCAAGCTAAAATACTCTACCTCGCATAACGTAATTGCCACCTTAAAGGGCAGCACTTCGCCGGGCGAATATGTGCTCTACAGCGCCCATTGGGACCACTTTGGCATTAATAAACCCGATGCAAAAGGTGATAGCATCTACAACGGCGCCATTGATAACGCCAGCGGCATAGCCGCCATATTAGGTATCGCTAAAAAGTTTGTGCAGCAAAAAGAGAAGCCGAAACGCTCTATTGTTTTCCTGGCGGTTACAGCTGAGGAACAGGGGCTTTTAGGGTCTGAATATTACGGCACTCACCCTATCTACCCGCTCAACAAAACCGTGGCCGATCTTAACCTGGATGCCCTTTCTGATTTTGGCGAAACCAGCAATTTCTCTATCACCGGCAAAGGCCAGAACGACCTGGACGATTACGTAATAGCCCTTACCAAACCCAAAGGCTGGGATGTAGTGGGCGACGAAACACCGGGTTCGGGCAGCTACTACCGATCGGACCATTTTAATTTTGCCAAGGTTGGCGTACCGGCTTTAGACCTCCACAACGGATCAAAATCCCTGCAGCGCGGCGAAGAATTTGGCAAACAAAAAGCAAAAGAATATAACGAGCAACGCTACCACCAGCCATCAGACGAATACACCGATACCATGGATACCAAAGGTATGGCACAAACAGCCCTGCTGATGTTTAAACTCGGCTACCAGCTTAGCAACGAAACCACCTTCCCCGACTGGAAAGCAGGTTCGGAATTTAAAGCAATACGGGAGAAATCAATGGGAATGTAGTGTGTAATTCGTTATTATTGGATTTTTTTTACCGTTTTGCCGTTGTTGGGTATTGTCACCATAACACTTCGGAAGGTTATTACGTTGTCATAGGCCTCCCCCATCGGGGGTACCGCTTTGTAGAAAAGTTATAAAGGCTTTTTTGCGCCGTAGGTGCAAACCATTAGCCAACATCATTACGTAGAAGTTTTACACCTACGGCGCAAAAAACATATCGGAGGCCATTTTCTACAAAGCTTTAGCCCCTACGGAGCAATTTATTATGTACGCGGCTCATTAAATATTTACTAATTCATCACCCTGCCTACATTATCGCCCTGCTTGCGCCCCCATCTACCTGTATGGTTTGCCCGCTGATGTAGCTGGCTTGTTCTGATGCTAAAAATGCAACCAGCGCCGCCAGCTCTTCGGGGTTGCCTATGCGGCCCAGTGGGATGCTTTTTGCTTTTTCTTTCATGGCCTCTTCCGGGTCGGCATCTTTGGGGAGGGTATGTTTAATGCGGTCGGTAAGGATAAGGCCCGGCGCTACGTTGTTAACCGTGATATTGTAAGGGCCAAATTCATCGGCCATCAGTTTGGCCATGCCCACTACACCCAGGCGCATAGTGGTGGATAGTATTGAACCAGCCAGCACCGCCTTTACAGATCCGCTGATGATATTGATAATACGCCCGCTGCCTGTTGCTTTCATATAAGGCAGCACCAGTTTGCTGGTTCGCGCTACGCTCAGCAGGTTCAGGTCGAAAGCTTTTTGCCATTGGGCATCGTCAAAGTTTTCAAACTTATCAAACGGCGGGCCGCCGGCGTTGTTCAGCAGAATATCTATCCGGCCAAAGGCGGCTGCGGCTTTTTCAATAAAGGCATTTATTTGTCCGGCGTCGGATACGTCCACAGGCAAGGCGATAACCCGGTTACCGGTTGCCTGTGTAATTTCGGCTGCTGTTTTATTTAGCTCATCTGCATCGCGCGAGCCGATGATCACCTTCGCCCCCTCGGCAGATAACGCCATGGCGATAGCCTTGCCCAGGCCTTTACTTGCTGCCAGTACTATGGCAACCTTGTTGTTTAGTTTCAGATCCATAATGATGTAATAATAGCCTATTTTTTTATGCGGCACAAACATTAAGAGCATTAGGGATTGGCGCGGATACCGGCCTTGTGACTAAGGCCTGTGCAGTATGAGCAGAAAGCCCGGGCCGCAGGCAATGCCATAATGATACAGGAAATACCCCAATCCCGATGAACAACTGAACTCATGAACCAATGAACTAAAAAATCAATACCTTTCGCCAATGAAAAATCAGGTTACACGCACCATCCTGTTATTGGCTATTTCGGTTGCGCTATTTGCTATTGTATTATGGGTACCCGCACCTAAAAACCCAATATGGTTTGATATTGTACGGGGCGCATCGGGCGGCTTCGGATTAGCGGGCTGTATCAGCTTTGTTTTACTGCTGATAGATGAACTTAAAACCGGCAGAAAAGCAACTAAATAATTAGTGGGCATTTATCGCTCAGTATTATATATTTGCAACTCTTATCCCCCAGTTAAGAACTATTTTTTATAAAAACTATTCAGAATGGAAAACCTGTTTTGCGGGGGGATCCTATTAACATTATACAGATAAAGTTTTACGATACATCCGTTGCCTTTTTTTAAATGAATAATGATCACCGTTTTAGCAGTGATGAACTGCTGAAAATTTTATCGCTATCGCCAAACGCCACGGCTATTTATACTACCAACCAGTTAATTATTCAAACTGCAAACGACGCCATGATTGCCCTTTGGGGTAAAGACCGCAGCGTTATAGGCCAAAGGTTTGAAGATGCCATACCCGAGCTTAAAGGCCAGCAATTTATTGGCCTGCTGCAAAATGTTTTAAAAACCGGCCGCACCTACCAGGCTACCGATACCCCTGCAACCCTAAGGGTTAAAGGCAAGCTACAAACATCATATTTCGACTTTATTTACCGTGCTATTAAAAACGAAAATGGCGAACCCTACTGCATACTGCACACGGCTACCGATGTTACCGAGCGCTATTTAAACCAGCAAACCCTTGCCAACGCCCACAAAACAAGCGAGGCACTTACGCGCGAGCAGGCCCTTAATGAGGAACTTGCCGCCACCAACGAAGAGCTGAACGCCATAAATGAGGAACTGAAGAATGCACAGGATAAACTGCAACTGCTGAATGCCGAACTGGAAACCCGCGTAACCGAACGCACACGGGCACTTACCCAAAGCGAAAGCAATTTTAAGAACATGATACTGCAGGCACCCGTAGCCATAGGCTTGTTTAACGGCCACGATATGGTGCTGGATATGATAAACGATAAGTTCCTGGAACTTTGGAACAGGGATCAATCTATAATAGGCCAGCCTTTGGAACTGGCACTGCCAGAACTTAAGGACCAGCCTTTTCTGAAAATAATGCAGGGTGTTTACAACGGCGGCCCATCTTACTTTGGTAACGAGGCCGAGGTAAAGCTGCAGCGCAAAGGTAAACTGGAAACAGGCTTCTACAACTTTGTAAACCATCCGTTTAAGGACGACCAGGGCAATACCACCGGCATAATTGTAGTGGCCAGCGAAGTTACCGACCAGGTGAACGCCGGCAACAAAGTTAAGGCCAGCGAGCAGCGCCTGCATAACATGGTGATGAGCACGCCTATCAACATGGCTATATTTGAAGGGCGCGACCTGATCGTAACCATAGCCAACCTGTCTATGCTGAATATCTGGAGCCGTACGGCAGAGCAGATATTAGGTAAAAAGCTGTTAGAGATCTTCCCGGAACTGATAGGGCAACCTTTCCCAAAATTACTGCAGGATGTATTTGATACCGGCAAGCGCGTTGCCATATCCGAAATTGAGGTAGATATTGCTACCGCCGAAGGCACTAAGCACCTGTTTGTTAACTTCTCTTACGACCCGCTGTTTAACCAGGCCGGCGAAGTGGAATCTATCCTGGCATCGGTAGTGGATATTACCGATATGGTAAATGCCCGCAAACAATTGGAAGAAAGCGAGGCCGAGCAACTGGCCCTTAACGAAGAGATTACTGCTGCCAACGAAGAAATGGCCGCCACTAACGAAGAGCTTTACGCTACTAATGAGGAGTTGAGTGAAACCCAGTTAGACCTGCAGGACACCATAAATAAACTTGCAGAAAGCGAGGGCCGCTTAAGATATATGCTGGCCGATGCCCCTATTGCTATTGCGCTGATGACCGGTCGCGACTTGGTGGTGGAGGCAGCCAACAAAATGGTACTACAGGCCTGGGGTAAAGATGATAGCATATTAGGCAAGCCTTTAAAGGCTGCCGTACCGGAACTGGCCGGCCAGGAATTTTTAACCCTGCTGGATGAAGTATTTGTTACCGGCGTACCATACTATGGTAATGAGGTAAAAGCCCTGCTGGAACAAAACGGCGTATTGGAAGAGGTTTACTCTAACTTTGTATACCACCCGCTAAAGAATGATGATGGCCAAACCGTAAGCATTGTACTGGTTGCCAACGTGGTAACCGAGCAGGTTGTTGCCCGCAAAAAGGTAGAAGAAGCCGAAGAAAAAACCCGCTTCGCTATTGAAGCCGCAAACGTGGGTACCTGGTTCCTGAATATAGAAACGCATGAATTTGTGATCTCGCCGCGCTTAAAAGAGCAATTTGGCTACTATGCCAATGAGGATGTAAGTTACGAGCAGGTATCCAGCCAAATCCCCGAAGATTACCGCGATAAAGTTTTAAACGCCATAGCAGATGCCATTGCTACCGGCAGAGATTACAGTATGGAGCACCCGGTTGTTGGTTTCCACGACCAAAAAACACGCTGGCTGCGTGCACTGGGTAAGCTTTACCCGGATGCTACGGGCAAGCTCTCGCATTTCTCGGGCCTTATTATTGATATTACCGAGCAGAAGCAGGATGAGATGCGCAAGAACGATTTCATAGGTATGGTAAGCCACGAATTAAAAACACCACTTACCTCGCTGAGCGCCTACGCCCAAATGCTGCATGCGAGAGCCCAAAAGGCCGAAGACAATTTCTCGGCCGGTGCGTTGGAAAAAGTGAACACGCAGGTAAAGAAGATGAGCACCATGATCAACGGTTTCCTGAATGTATCGAGGCTGGAATCGGGCAAAATCTTCCTGAGTAAACATGATTTTGCACTGGACGACCTGGTACAGGAAATGATAGCCGATACCATGCTCACTATTGCCAGCCATACCATTACCCTCACCTGCGCCGAACCGCTGGCCGTACATGCCGACAGAGATAAAATTGGCTCGGTACTTTCTAACCTGCTAAGCAACGCCATAAAATATTCGCCACGTGGCAAAAATATTACTGTTGAATGCAAAGCCGAAGGCAACATGGCCCTGGTAAGCGTAACGGATGAAGGTATGGGCATAAAAGCGCATGATATCGACAGGATCTTCGACCGCTATTACCGGGTAGAGAGCAACCATACGCAAACCATATCGGGCTTTGGCATCGGGCTATACCTTTGCGCCGAAATTGTGCAGCGCCACGATGGCCAGATTGGGGTAGAGAGCCAATCGGGTAAAGGATCTACCTTTTACTTTACGCTGCCTCTGAATTAATTTGTGCAGATTTGTGCAACAGGTTTGGTATGAAAAAATTTATCCGTGGCTTTGGCTTTGCCTTTAAAGGGTTACAATACGCTTTTGCCACGCAGTTAAACTTTAGGGTACATGTATTTGTGGCTATTGCAGCCATTGGCATGGGTTTTTACCTGCACATCAGCGCTGCCGAATGGAACTGGATAAACCTGTGTATTGCCATGGTACTGCTTACCGAACTGCTGAACACCGGTATTGAAACCCTTACTGATCTGGTATCCCCCGGGTACAATAAACTGGCCGGCCATGTAAAGGATGTAAGCGCGGCTGCCGTACTTGTGGTAGCTTTCTTTGCGCTGGTAACGGGTGTTATTATCTATCTGCCTAAAATATTATTGCTGTTAGGCTATGCTGCATAAAACCCGTGGCATTGTTTTTAAAGTTACCGACTACAGCGAAAGCAGCGTAGTGGTACAGATCTTTACCGAAAAATTTGGTCTGCAATCATACATGGTTAACGGGGCTAAAAAGCCAAAAGCCAAGATCAGTCGAAACATGCTGCAACCCCTTCATTTGGTAGATATGGTGGTGTACCACAAAGCTGCCGGCAGCATCCAGCGCATCTCCGAGTTAAAAAATTCGCCGGTGCTGCTCAGCATCCCCTACGATATTATTAAAAGCTGCCTCGCCATGTTTTTAAACGAGGTATTATACAAGGCCGTGAAACAGCAAACACCGGACGAAGCTATTTTTGACTTCATTTTTAACGCTGTAGAATGGCTGGACCACGCCACCCGCGGACTGGCAAACTTTCACCTCGTATTCTTGATGCAGCTAACACGCTACCTTGGCTTTTATCCGCACAGCGATGAAGTAAGTAATGCCAACTACTTTGATATGAAGAACGGTGTGTTCAGCAATTATAAACCCGAGAGTTTATCGTACCTGTCGCCGCCGCATACGCAAAACTTTCATGATCTGCTGCAGAGTGGTTTCGGTAAAATAGAAAGCATAAAATTAACTAATGATGAGCGCCGGTACCTAATTAACAAACTGCTGGAGTATTACGCCATGCATATAGAAGGCTTTGGCAATATCAAATCGCACGAGGTGCTGGAGGAGGTGCTGGGGTAAGTACGAAATGAATGTCGAAACAGCGGATTTTGAATATCGAATATAGAAGGGAATTGTAATTAACCATGTATAAAAAATTTGGCGCCGGTTTATTGTTTACCATGCTTTGGGCCACCGGCTCGGTAGCCGTTAAGTTTGGGCTGCACAGCGCCGATGCGTTGATACTGGCAACGGTTAGGTTCATTAGCACGGGCCTCATCTTTGGGCCGTATTACTGCTTCGTTAAAAAGGAACGCTTTTGGCCCAACAAGGCAGAATTTAAAAGCATTTTTATTTATGGCTTCCTAAGCTCCACCCTCATGCTGGGTTCGTTCTTTGCTGCCATGCGCTATTCATCTGCCGGCATCAGCATGCTGTTTATGGCGGTGGGGCCGTTGCTTATCGCGCTGTTGTCTTCTATTATATTAAAACGTAAGCTCACCCGGTTCGAAGTGATTGGCATGTTCATCTCCTTTGCAGGTTTAATAGTAGCCTCGGCCGCAGCACTGCCTACCGCCAGTATTAAGCCGATGGGTATTATATTGCTTACTGTCTACATTCTTGCTTATGCCTTAAGCAGCGTTTACTTCGGCAACATAAAATTGGAGTTATCTAATGCGGTGTTTAACATCTGGCAGGTATTTATTGGTGGTATCTTACTGCTTCCATTTTGTTTTCTATCCGGCCAGTACCATATTTATAAATTGGATGCCAACCTGTTTTTAACCTTTGCCTGGCTCATTGTAGTACTGTCTTTTATTGCCAACCAGTTGTGGCTCTACCTGCTTAACCACGATACCGTGAGTGCCGGTAACTGGCTTTACCTCACTCCTATTTTTGGCTATGCCTATGGTTATTTTTTGCTGGGCGAGGGCATTACGCTATATGCAGTAGCCGGTACGGTACTGGTGCTTATAGGGCTGGTGATCTCTAAAAGGCGTAACAGATCCATTACTATAGAAAAATAGGCCCATACATATTTTTCGTTATATTTACCCCAATGCCTGCCATCTATCAACACACCTTAAAAACTTGCCTGTTAGTAGCTACCCTGTTTGTTTGCTTTAGCAGCTGCGAATATAAAGACCCTAACGCCCTGGGCCATGGTAAAAAGCCTATCCTGTCGTTTAAAAGCGTGGAAGGCATTTACTATACCGAGGTTGACCGCCGCCTGAAGAATGGCCTTTCCTTTAACGAATTTGGCTACCACCTGGCACCCGAGTGGAAACTGCGCATCGTATCAGAAGATACTGCCTCGTTGTACAGCCCTGTAAAAAAAACCTATTTAACCTTCCCGCTCTCTCGGGGTACCGATTCGGTCTTTAATACTGCCCGCTCCTACCTGCGATTGAAAAAAATGAGCAAGGATAGCCTTGTTTTCGACCTGCTGGAACTGCAGGGCGATTCGATGAACCTTAACGGCGGGCGCGTGCGCATGCTGTTATATTCAGATAAATTCCTAAAAACAAAGCTACAGCGCGACCCTAAATTTTTAACCCGCGTAAACCGTAAGGACAGCCTGTTTATTGCCAACCTGGCTAAAAAAGCAAAGGCTGATATTACCAAGGCCTTCGCGGCGCAGCAACCTGTGCAGTTCATCAGCCTAAAGCCCCAGGCTACCGTTGTAAAGGAAAAAAACATAGCCAGCGCGGCAAACAACTTCAACACCTCCGATGATTACATGAACCCCGTTTATAATATCACCATCCACAAAGCTTACGAGGATTTTAAATATCGTTTTTCGGTATACGTAGATGATGCCGGGGTAATGACCTACCGTAAGCCGCTGGTAGGATTTTATGATGATGCTGAAGCCGAAAAATCGTACAATCGTGTTTCTACCGCCGTAATGAATACGTATTTAAAGCTGTACTTTAAAACCATACCGGGCCAAACCATGGGCATTAAACATGCCAGCGTAATTGAAGTTGATGTGATTGGGATAAAGGCAGCTAAGTAGCTCGTTTGAAATATCGAACAACGAATGCTGAATTTTAAATAATGAAGAGGAAACTTTAATGAGCTAAGTAGCTCGTTTGGAATATCGAACAACGAATGCTGAATTTCGAATGATGAAGAAAAAACTTTAATAAGCGAAGTAGGTCGTTTGAATATCAAACAACGAATGCTGAATTTCGAATGATGAAGTTTGGGAAACAAGCTATTTTCAAATCCCTCCCTGGGGAGGGACGCGCTGATTTGTGTAGTGGCCGGGAGGGGTTTAGCCGCTAAGCAGGTTAACGAATTGCTCGATAAACCCCTACCTCCTCCTTCCCCGAGGAAGAAATCGCACATTCCCTTTACTCTTTTTAAACAGCCTGGTTATAAAATTGCCCTCTTCACTTTTCTTTTCTTTCAGCGGTTCGCAGTATCGCATACTATCTTAAAGATGCCCAGCAACGGTACCGTACCGCCAGAACAAAATTTCGAAATCCGAAATTCGAAAATCCGAAATTCATTTAAGCTTTACTTTTCTTAAACAGCCGGGTTATAAAATTGCCTTCTTCGCTTTTCTTTTCTTTGGGCGGGCCTATCAGGTAGCCTATATCTTTCAGCGGTTCGCAATTATCGCATACTATCTTGAAGATGCCCAGCAGCGGCACCGCCAGTACCATTCCGGCTATTCCCCATACGGCTTCGCCTACAACGATGATAAAAATGGTAAAGAGCGGGTTGATATTGAGCCGGTCGCCCACTACCAGGGGTTCCAGTATATAGGTTTGAATGAGCTGCACACACCCATAAGTGATAATAACACCGATAACTACTTTGCTATCGCCACTTTGCGCAAGGGCCATTAAAATGGTGATAGACGTACCGGTGATATTCCCTGCGAAAGGAACCAGTTCCAGCACGCCGCACAGTATGGCGAAGAACAGCGCATTCTTTACGCCTACAATACTGAAACCGATACCATACATTACCCACAGCATCACAATCATCAGCCCCAGCCCGCCGATGTATTGCTGCGTTACAGTGCTGGCATTTTGCAGTACATCATTTGCGGTTTCTTTATTATCGCGACTAAGCAGCCTCAGGATAAAACTCTTAAAGTGCGCCCGGAAGAACAGGAACAGAAAGGTGTACACCAGCACAAGTATGGCATCAACCAAAATACCGGCCAACGACCCCAGCAGCGTAGTTACCAGCCCGGCTACACGCTCCATACTCCCGCCCTGCTGCTCTTTTATCATCTTCTGCTGCTCACCTTTGGAGATGCCGAAGGTTTGCTGTACATAATCCTTCAGTTGGGAAACAAGGCCGTTCACCCGCTCCTGTATTTTGGAGAGGTCCTGCGCCAGATCACTCAACTGCATTTGCAGCACCCAGATAACAGCGCTGATCAGCAATAATAATGCAACAATGCTGAGGATAGATGCCAGGCCATTGTTCATTCCGCGGCGCTGCAGCCAGTGGCAAACGGGCAGCAGCAACATGGAAAGGATAAGCCCGAACGTAAGCGGAATTAAAACCGCCGCGCCTATGTAAAGAATGCCAAAAACCAGTACAAAAAGTAACAGGATCTTTAGTGTTTGGTTGAGGTGCGAAGTAGAAGATGATGTCATGTATAAGGGGTATTGCGGCTATTTTAACCACCGAGTGAGCAGGGGATTTGTAACGTGTAGCCGGTGAGTTAGGAACGTTTGAGGCTTCACCAATATTCTCCAAAGGAGAGGACTTTAAAACTCTTCTCCTTTGGAGAGGGTGCCCGCAGGGCAGATGAGGCCGCCTTGCAATATGCATTGTCGAACATTTCCATTCAGAGCTTGTAAACCCACAGAGAACACGGAGATAGCTACGCGGTGTTCTCTGTGGTTAAATTTTATCCCAAGATCCTTTTCTTAATAAATTCCACGGCAGAGTCGGCCAGGTCGGTACCGCCGGTTTGGGTTAGGGAGCCGTCTTCGCCCAAGGTAAGTTCGGCTGTAATATTATTTTCGATGCACACGGTAAACTTGTTTTGTTCCTTTACCACAGTGGTAGTAACCTCGCGGCCCGAATAGTGCAGCATAAATTCGTACTTTCCGTCTTTATCTGCCGGGATGGTGTCTTTCTCGTCAATCATTGGTTTAGCTTTTTTTTAGTATAACACTAAAAAGCATCTCCTGTTTTATAAACAAAAAAAGAGAGAACCTATGGGGCACTCTCTCTCGTTGCTTTTTTACTGATCTTATTATTAAATCATAAAGAACGTTAGGTTTATAACTGGTTTAATAATATACAAATATAATGTCTATAGATTTAGCCGATTAATATTTAGCAATATATAGTTATTAACATTTAGGATAATTGTTAATAAACCTAAAGTTAATGCGTGTTGGGCAGGTATTTGCTTTTCAATTGTTTAAGGAATTGCAGTCCGCGTTTTAAAAGGCTGCCTTTTCTATTTTTAAGAAAATATTTAATAGCCTCGTATGCCGGTTTATTCTCCTGTATAATATCCGGAAAATATTGAACGCGCTGCTGCGCTATCTGCACCTGGTAGGTATCTTCTATGTTAGAGTGGGTGCCGGTACCATCGTGCCCAATGTTGTGCACCAGCGAATGGCGCGGATTTAGGGTTAACCCGCCTTTTAGAAAGATGGATGCATACCACCTGATGGCCCAGCTATTATTTTTGCCGGCCCTAAAACCCTGCATCTGTTTCCAGAAATTCATGCTGTGGTTAATAGAGAACTGGTTGATCTTCTCCCTGTCGAACTGCTGCATCAGCTTATCAATATCGGGTTCAAAGTTATCCCATGCCCTTGCCCAGGTGGCCCAGCCCCAGCTGAATGCCGCACGGAAAAAGAAGGTTTCGGGCAGGGTTTTATCCTTTAAGTCGAACATGTAGGCACCCAGGTGCATCACCTTTTCGTCCGTGGCGTAGTACTGCAGGCCATCGTTAAAAAACTGCAGGGTATGTGGTGACGAGAGCAGGTCGTCCTCAAAAACAATAACTTTACCGTACTCCCCTACCAGCTGCGTTACCCCGCTGATGATGGAATTGGCCAGCCCCAGATTTTGCCTGCGCTCTATCACTTTAACCGATTTAAAACCTTCTGTTTCCCGTGCTATCTCCCTTACCCGCTCTACATTTTCGGCATCGGCATCTGTTTTGGCGCCATCGCTGAAAATGAAAAGGCGTGATTCCTCTGCCAGGTAATTCCGTTTCAAATAATTGAGGGTGCGGCGCGTATGATCCGGCCGGTTATAAACAAATAGCGCTATGGGTGCAGGGGAAGACAATGGTGAATGGCTGAGTTTTGAATGAGTGGATAAGTGAGTTGTGAATTTGAATTGATGAATGCTAAAAAATATCCGCCTGCTTATCCGTCTTTTTACAAAGCACCGTATAGGCATTGGCGAAGCGCTCCGTAAGCTTTTCGCCGCCGAGCTTGCTCAGGCTGTTCTTTACGGTGTATTCGGCAGCTATTTTCAGATCGGTGATAACGCTTTTCGGCTTTTTTTGGTTAATATAGGTATTGAATTTGGTAACCTCCGGCGCAATCATCGATGTAAGGTCTTTCTCCACCTTGTAGCCTTCGGTTTGCAGCAGGTACCGTAACGATGTTGGGGTGTACACATTAATGTGCCCATACGCCAGGAAATGCTTTATGCGCTTATCAACCCCGGTTTTATAATCAAGCGGCACCTCTATCACAAAATGGTTGCTTACACGCTTCATTTCGCGCAGCAGCAAGCGCTCGTGCTCCACATGCTCCAGCACATGCGACAAGATCACCAGATCGAAACTGTTATCCTCAAAAGGCAGCTTATAACCGTCAAACTCCTGTACAGATTGTAAGCCCTTTATATTTCTTGATTGGATATGCGCCACACCGCTATCGGAGATTTCCACGGCGTGGTATTCCGGCGCAAAATTTTGGTCAGACAGGTATTTGAGGATGCTGCCGTCCCCTGCCCCTACTTCCAGCACTTTTTTAAATATTTTACCGGCGCATACCTCAATAATATGCTGCGCTTTGTATTTGGCACCCAGCATGCGCCAGGCCTCATCGTGCTTCTGGTAAAATTCGTCGTAGGCGGTTTTAACATTGCCGCTCAGTTTTTCTCCGGCCATATTATATACCCAGGCAGTTATCAGCTTTATAAAAAACAGAGGTAGATTTAAGATAGAACAAACCCGGCGAAATTCCGCTGAACGGCAAATGCTTAAAGCCCTTGCTTATCAAAAACTCCACCCCTTCATTGTACGCTTCGCGTTCAGAATCATCCAGCACCACTACACCACCCGGTGTTAGGGCATCTACAGATTGCTTGCAGCAGTTTACCCTGTCGCGGCCATCTACAATAATGATATCAAACTTCTCTTCCAGTTTAAGTGGCATGCGGCAGTAATCGCCATCGCGCACCAGTTCGCAGTAGATCAGTTCAGAATTTTCGGGCTTGGCATCCGATTTTTCTATCTTATCGTACCACTCCTTATCGTGTTCTACAGATACCACCAGGCCGGCATATTTGGCGTAGAAATAAGTTGAATTGCCCGAGCCAAATTCAAACACGGCGTGTTGCTTATCCAACCGGGTTTTAATAAAATCAATAAATGAGTACGTTACCCAGGGAATAGCGTTACCATCCTTATCCACCGGCGACATGTTATCAAAGGCCTTAAACCAGCCAATATCTGCCAGGTAACCTTTATTATTGAACGATAGTAACGCCCGCAGATGTTTGGGGTTAGTTAATACTTTTAAAAGTGATGAAAATGTACTCAACGCCTGGTTATTTTTTGAAAAAGTGAAATTAAGAATAATGATCTTAACATCATCAATCCTTGCTGCCTTGTTTTTGGGATAAATAAAATAAAAAATGTAGCTACCGCATAGGCAATCAGCGTAGCGTAAGCCGCCCCAATAATGCCATACGCCGGGATGAAGAACAGGTTAAGCACAATGTTTACAATGGCCCCTATACCTGTGCGCAGCATAGAGAGTTTGAAGTAACCCTCGGCTATTAAATACTGCCCGCTGGCGCTCCCTAAAAACACAAATACACCTGCCCAAACATGCACCGATAGCACAGGTGCCGCCGGCCAGTAAGCGGGTTTATATAACAGGTGATAAATAAGGTTAGCGCCCAAACTCATTACGATGGCAATGCTTACGCTGAGCACGATCATCAGATCGTACATGTTTTGCAGCCGCTTGTAGTACCTGTCGAGATCCGTTTTACGCGCATGCATAATAGCCGGGAACACTGAGGTTACAATAGCCACCGGGATAAAGTACCAGTTTTCGCTGAGGGCGGCAGCGGTGTTGTAGATGCCCAGTTCGCTGGCGTTCTCATACATCGGGATCATTACCTGGTCTATCTTCATGTAGATAGTTACCAGTATGGCCGAAAATGCCAGCGGCCACGAATGCTTAAGCAGGTAGCCGGTTATACGGTTATCGTACTTCCAGTTGCGGATGTGGTTGCCGTTCTTTTTATACAGGATGATGTAGCCGAGCGCCAGTAACGCGGCATCCAGCAGTAAGGAATATATAAACCATATCAGCGGCAGCTTCAATACAATAAACAGTAGCTTGATAAGCGCAGATACAATGTTGCCCGATACCTGCACCACCATGATGTTTTTCCCCTGCACCTTCGACTGGAAGAAACTATCGATAATATTAGCCGACTGCACCACCGATGTACAGGCCACAATCAGCACGTAACTAAAAGGTGTTTCTAAAGGCTTGGCCAGCGAGAGCAGCGTATATATCACATACACCAGCGGCAGGGTTAAAACGCCCGCTGCAAGCCGCATCCAGAACGCGGTGCCCAGCAGGGTATCCTTCCGTTCGGGGTGGTTGATCAGTTCGCGGGTTAAAAAGCCATCAAGCCCTAAAGCTGCAATAGCCATGGTAAAGGTAACGATGCCCATAGGATAACCCAATACCCCAAATTCTTCGGTACTGAGGTACCTGGAGAGCAATACGCTGTTGATAACAAACTTTACCACCATACTGCCTACCCGGGCAATTAACAGCCAGCCGGTATTTTTAAAATACTTTTCTAAAGCCTGTTGATCAAATCCGGGGATGGAGGGTATGCGCATATAGTTTCGCAAATATATAAAAAGGGAGTGGGTTAACATCCTCCTGAACCCAGAGGCCATTCCTTTTGAAGCATCAAAAGAAACAAAAATGCTTTTTTAATTAGGCTTCTTTGCCGCCCGTGCCTTTGCCCTGCAGATCGGGCAGAACCACGGGCTGGGAAAGTTTGCCCCTTTGCTTCGCACCCACATGCCCGCGCTTCTGCAAAATATCCCTATGCCCCTGCAGCCGCACGAGGCCACCATTCTGCCCGCCCTCACTCGAAGCTGAATTGCGGAAGAGGGAAAGAAAAAAGAAAGAAAATTCTGTCAATTCTGAAAGTTCGTCAAATTCGAGTTCAAACAAATAAATGAACCTGAAGAACCTAACGAAGCTCTCAAAATCCGGCATCAGTAACGCACGGGTAGTACAAGCACTGAAAAACCACTAACTTTAATAGTGCGGAACGTGGCCGGAACTACTACTAACGTTTCATCAACTCACCCGCACTAAATAGATGCATTAAGTGAGACTTATCTAAATATGGATATAACAAGAAAAGCCCCGATAAATCGAGGCTTTCTTTTTTATATAGCTTGGATAAGTAATAGCCGATATTAAACCTAATCAACTACTCACTCAATTCACCATTACTGGCTCTGGAATTTTTTAGCGTTAATTCTTCTTTCGTTTTCGTTTAAGTAGATCTTACGCAAACGGATGCTTAGCGGGGTTACCTCTATGTACTCATCAGCCTGAATGTACTCCATCGATTCCTCTAAAGAGAATTTAATAGCAGGTGCAATACGCACATTGGTATCGCTACCAGATGCACGCATGTTGGTTAACTGCTTGCCTTTAGTTAAGTTAATAACCAAATCGTTATCGCGGATGTGCTCGCCTAAAACCTGGCCTTCGTAAACATCAACTCCCGGATCGATGTGGAACCTGCCACGATCCTGTAATTTGTCAATGGCGAAAGCAGTGGTTTTACCGGTATCCATAGATACCAATACACCGTTTAAACGGCCCGGAATCTGGCCTTTCCATGGTTCGTATGCTTTAAAGCGGTGGGCCATAATAGCCTCGCCACCTGTTGCAGTTAATACGTTGTTACGTAAACCGATAATACCACGGGCAGGGATATCAAACTCTAAGTGCTGTAAATCGCCTTTAGGCTCCATTACCAACAGGTCGCCTTTGCGCTGTGTAACCAGCTCAATAACTTTACCTGCAACTTCGCCCGGTACATCTACAATAAGGGTTTCAACCGGCTCGCATTTAACACCGTCAATTTCTTTAACAATAACCTGCGGCTGGCCTACCTGTAATTCGTAACCTTCGCGGCGCATGGTTTCAATCAGTACTGATAAATGGAGAATACCACGGCCATAAACCAGGTAAGAATCTGGTGATTCGGTTTCAACAACCTTAAGCGCCAGGTTTTTTTCCATCTCTTTGTATAAACGATCGCGCAGGTGGCGCGAGGTTACAAACTTGCCTTCTTTACCAAAAAACGGTGAAGTGTTAATGGTGAACAGCATGTTCATGGTAGGCTCGTCAATTTTAATAACGGCCAGCTGCTCCGGGTTTTCAAAATCAGCAATGGTATCGCCAATATCAAAACCTTCAATACCTACAACAGCGCAAATATCACCGGCGCTAACAGATGATGCTTTAACTTTACCTAATCCTTCGAAAGTGTAAAGCTCTTTAATACGTGATTTTTGGATAGTGCCATCGCGTTTTACCAAAGATACCGGCTGGTTTTCTTTAATAGTACCACGTGCAACACGGCCAATTGCAATACGACCAACGAAAGATGAATAATCTAACGAAGTGATCTGCATCTGCAATGTACCCTCGTTAATTGGTGCCGGTGGAATGTTTTCCAAAATAGCATCCATCAACGGGAAAATATCTTCAGTAGGCGTTTTCCAGTCGGTGCTCATCCAGCCTTGTTTTGATGAACCGTAGATAACCGGGAAATCCAGTTGGTCTTCAGTAGCTTCAAGGTTGAAGAACAATTCAAAGATCTGCTCGTAAACCTCATCCGGGCGGCAGTTCTCTTTATCCACTTTGTTTACCACAACAATAGGTTTTAAGCCTAAAGCCAAAGCCTTTTGGGTAACAAAACGGGTTTGAGGCATAGCGCCTTCAAATGCATCGCACAATAATAAAACGCCATCAGCCATTTTCAATACACGCTCAACCTCACCGCCAAAATCGGCGTGACCAGGGGTATCAATAATGTTGATCTTAACATCTTTGTACATTACCGAAACGTTTTTAGATACGATGGTAATACCACGCTCACGTTCCAGGTCGTTGTTATCCAATATCAGTTCGCCAGTATCTTGTCCTTCGCGGAAAATGGCGCAGCTGTGTAAAATCTTGTCAACCAATGTGGTTTTACCGTGGTCAACGTGTGCGATGATCGCTATATTTCTTATTTTTTGCATAAAATGCGGCCTCTAAATTTGGCGCAAAGGTACGCTTAATATATCACATTTTAAAGCGTTTGCAAGTGAATAGTAATGGAAGTGAATAAATTACCCTTAAATTACTTTGCCCGGCACAATTATTTAATATATATTTAACAGGCCAACCCTATTTTAGCCAATAAACCTATGCCAAAAAAAATATTATTTATAAGCCTTACTTTACTGCTGTTTACCTGCTCTGCAAAGGCCCAAACCAGCTGGATAAAATTTAAGTTAGATGAGCAGGTAACCCTTAACTTTCCGGCAGCACCGGCCAAAGTATCTGCCAACAGTTATATGTACGCCAGTAAAGATTCATCCGTAGTGCTTATCTGTGAGATCCACTCAGAAGGCGATGAGGATGCCGACACGCCCCCGTTCATCGAGTTTCTCCCACCTACAGATTCATCTGCCAAAGATGCCGAACCTACCACCGCTACAGCCATAAAAACCGGCACCCTGAAGGGATACAACACCACAAAATCTACCATGGTGATGCCCACTAAACGGCTCAGCATATACACCATCCAAATTAAAGGCAAAGGCTATATGCTGGGCGCGCTGCTTTCCAAAAATGTTGACGAAAAAGTAGCCGAGGAGTTTTTTTCGTCGGTAGTAGTGGGGAAGGGGAAGTAATGTGCAGGTGTGCGGATTTCAGATGTGCAGATGATTGATTTCTTAACGCATTAATTGCAGAAACTAAATTAACGAAGAGCGGTTGGCCGACGAAAAACCGGGGCCGATGCGTAGGGCTGTGCGGGGAAGGATTTTTTCGTCTTGAAGTTATTCACTGCGTTCATGAGATCGCTGCGCTAAGTTTTGTTACTTTTTGTATCAAGTCAAAAAGTAACAGGCCTCTGCGGCTATGAGCAGACTAACGTACATTAAAAGCACAGCACTCTCAAATGCTTAGCGGGCTGCCCACTGAGATTGCCGTGCTACGCTCGCAATGACATGGATTTTTAACTTCTTTTGAGGCAATAAAGCGGCGATATGGTGATAGATGTAATTTCTATTGGAATTATTAACTTTAAAACTCTTCTAACGGCGCATCAAAATCATCAGCCATATATTTAATAAAGCCTTTTAACTCGCCAAATTGAGCCCTGGGCTTGGCTTTGTGTTCTTGCTCAAGAAATTTCCCTATTTCTTTTTCTATCTGGCTTTAAGCCTCTGGCGATAGCTTTTCAAACAGTTGTATAAATTCAGCAGTACTCATAATATTTATACTTTACAAAAATCATGCTTAAAAAAACAAATCCCGGTTTACTTCCCAAATGCCCAGCATAAAAACTTAGGCATGGCTTTGCCCCAGGTGGTGGTATCGTGGGTGCCGCCTACTACTTCCAGGTAATGGATGTCGGCGGGGCGTTCGTAACCTTTGTTTTGCAGTTCTTTTATAATATCTATGGTATCGTCAATAGAATCTATGATGCCGTTTTTGTTGCGGTCGGCGGTTTCGTCTTTGGTACCGGTTTGCAGCCAGAATTTAAGGTCGGGCTTGCCTTCGGTTGCTTTCAGCATACTGTGCATCAGGCGGTCGCCATCGGTGTAGCCTTTGCTCAGGTCTTTGCTTCTCCACCAGAACGAGGCAGAGAAAGCGCCAACCTTATCAAATAACCCGGGATTATTCCAGGCAATATCCATAGCCGTTAAGCCGCCAAGCGAAAATCCCGCGAAAGCGGTGCTCTCAAAATGTTCAATCCCGGTAGTTTCGTGAATCTGCGGCAACAGTTCGGTAACTACAAACTGTGTGTACAGGTCGGCTTTATCGCCGCGGTTTTTATAGTCGGGCTTGCCCGCAATGCCGTACTCCTGCAGGCGCTCTTCGCCGGCGTGTATGGCAACCACCAGTAAAGGTTTAATGCTGTTACGCTCATACAGGTTCTCTAAAGTATCGGTTAGTTGCAGGGCTTCCAGTTCCTGGCCGTCGTTCAGTAATAATAAATGCAGGGGTTGGGCAATGGTGCCCTCTTCGGGCATTAGCAGGGTGCAGGTAACGTCGCGGTTAAGTATTGCCGATTTTACGATGAGTTCCTGTGTGGTTATAGCCATTTCAGTAGCTGTACTAAATGTGTACATGTTAAAATTAATTATAAAGGGCACAAAAATACCTTATAGTTTTATTAAAATACCTAAAACAGAATTATTTGGCACACTGTTGACATTTACATACAATCCTGTTAACTTACCATCTTAAACAAAACACCCTGTGAAGGAACAATATCACCGCTGGCATTCGCCCAACCTCAACCTCGACCTTGAAATGCTTGTTTTTGGCGACAGGGGTTACCCGGTTATCCTGTTCCCTACCACCAAGGGCCGCTTTCATCAGAATAAAGATTTCGGGCTGATAGAGAGCGTGCGCTGGTTTGTGGATGAAGGCCTGGTAAAAATTTACTGCCCCGATACCATTGATGCCCGCAGCTGGTACGATAAAGGCATCCACCCGGCAGACCGTGCCCGCAACTACGCCTGGTACGATAAAATGCTTACCGATGAGCTGATCCCCTGGGCGCAGCACGAAACCGGCGTTGGCCGTGTTTGCGTGGCCGGCTGCAGTTTTGGCGGTTACCATGCAGCTAACTTTGCGTTTAAACACCCCGAAAAAGTGGCCCACCTGTTTACCATGGGCGGTGCATTTGATATTAAAATGTTTACAGATGGCTACCACGACGAAAACGTTTACTACAACAACCCGGTAGATTTTGTGCCCGGCAGCAATAACGAATGGCTGTGGCGCATGAACATTATCCTGGGTACATCAGAGCATGATATGTGCAAGGGTTATAACATTCAAATGTCGAATATATTGAAAGCCAAAAACATTAACCATTGGCTGGATATCCGCCCGTTTGCCAACCACGACTGGCCCATCTGGCGCGAGATGTTTCCGCATTATTTAAGCACGATTAAATAGAGTTAAGAGATAAGAATCAAGAGACAAGATTTGAAGGAAGAACAACGATTAAGAAAAAAGGAACAATGATAAAAAATAAGGCAGCCTTACTTTGCCTGATAATTTTGGTGTATTGCGGCTGCTCACAAAACAAACAACCTGCGGAGGTTAAGCAGGCACCTGTGGCTGCAACGGCTGTTGAAAAACAAGCAGTAAAAAGCGACGAGGCTGAGCAAGCAAAGCAATGGCTGCTGAGTAGCATTGAGCGACGCTACAAAGAAAACGGCATGGAAGATACAACTGTAAAAATGTATACAGCAAAATATATCGACTACAAAGGCGATTCTATGGGCATAGTATATGATACTGTGTTAACCGAAAAACAATTTGAAGAGAAATGGAAGGGTAAGTACAACACCAAACTCGTTAATCGTGGATCTTTTTTACACGGTCAGCAAGATTGGTTTATACTAAAAGTAACACGCTGCGAATTACAACGCAAAATACCAGGTAACGCTTACATGTTCAGCGTAATTATTGAAGACATGCATGATAAAGGCGAAACCCTATCAGAATACCGGCATAAAAGAGATATCAAAGTAATCCCATCAGGAAACAGCTTTCTGATAGATGATATATTAGAGTACGATAATTAAACAGCATACAACACCAACCACATACCATGAAAAAAATTGGCATCTTATTCGGACAGGAAAATTCATTCCCGCAGGCTTTTGTTGACAGGATCAACGAAAAGGCCGAGAAAAACATCTCTGCAGAGTTTGTCCGCATTGATAAAATGTTACAGGGCGAGCCGCTGGGCTACTCGGTAATTGTAGACCGCATTTCGCAGGATGTGCCCTTCTACCGCGCATCGTTAAAAAACGCCGCCATTACCGGTACAGCGGTTATTAACAACCCCTTCTGGTGGAGCGCCGACGAAAAATTCTTTAACAACGCCCTTGCGGTAAAGCTGGGCGTACCGGTACCTAAAACCGTGCTGCTGCCTTCTAAAGACCACCCGGACAGTACTACCGATCGCTCGTTCCGCAACCTGGCCTTCCCGCTAAATTGGGACGCTATTTTTGATTATGTAGGTTTCCCGGCGTACATGAAACCCTTCGACGGCGGCGGCTGGCGCGATGTTTACAAGATAAGCGATAAGGAAGATCTTTGGGAGAAATTTGCCCAAACCAAGCAACTGGTAATGCTATTGCAGGAAGAAATTATTTTTGATGATTATTTCCGCTGCTACTGTATTGGCGGCAGGCACGTGCGCATTATGCAATACGAGCCGCGCAACCCGCACCACCTGCGTTATGAGCATGGCAAAGCCCCGGCATCTAAAAAAATGCTGGATACCATTACCAAGTATGTGCTGCAGCTGAACCAGTATTTAGGCTACGATTTTAACACCGTGGAGTTTGCCGTGCGCGATGGCATACCATACGCCATAGATTTTTGCAACCCTGCCCCCGATGCCGAAGTAACCAGCGTTGGCCAGGACAACTTTGAGTGGGTGGTAGAAACAGCCGCCGATTACGCCATAGAACGCGCCAAAGCCCAGAAAGACGATCGCGACAACCTTACCTGGGGCGAGTACGTGCGCACAGGCGTTGCCGGCAAACCGCTTGTAGCAACAAAGGCTACCAAAGCAGCCGATGTTAGCGTAGCACCGGTAGACCACCCTATAGAAGATGAACCAAAACTAAGGCCTAAAAAAGCAAAAGCACCGGCAGCGCCAAAAGAAGCAAAGCCAAAAGCAGCCGCAGCCCCTAAAGAGGTAAAGGCTAAAAAGGCGGCTAAGAAATAGTGTTAAGTTAATAGCAATTAATAGCGATGGGTTTTAAACCCATCGCTATGAGCAATCTCGCCGCATGGGATTACAAAGCGGCACTATCGATGGATATTGCTTTGCGGCCCCGAAAGTACAGGCCCGGCGCTCCCTGCAATGACATTGCGGGAGGTATGAGATACATTAAATAAAGAAATAAGATATATTCTGTTAAATAGCGGGGCGTAGTTGGGATGAGGAAATAAGTAAGGGTACACGCGCCAACTTAAGTAGCGTTAGGGATTGCAGCGGATACCGGCCTGGTGTGTAATGCCTGCAGGCGTATGAGCGGAAAGCCCGGGCCAAAGGCAACGCACATTATTTTAACTATTTAAGATGCTATTTTAAATGACAAGAACCGAACGGGACAAAAAATTAGAAAATGATATAAATCAATATGGCTTACAGGTGCTGTATGTGATGGGGGATGATACAGGCCCTGGCTTTGCATATTCTATTGGGTTGTTTAAAAGTTATGGGCACCCCGAGATTATTATAATTGGACTTAAGCAGCAATTAGCTCATACATTGATAAATAATATGGCTTACGAAATTAAGCAGGGTAAAACATTTAGCCCGCAAACTTTTGAAGCGGATATAATTGATGGTTTTAACTGTTACATTATTAATGCAGATAAGGTGCATTACGATGCTTATGTGGGGCAGGCACAAAACTATTACGGAGATGATGATTTCCCACTGATACAATGCATTTATCCAACAGTAAAAGGAATATTTCCATGGGAGAATGAATGGCCGGAAGAAATAAAAGATTTACAACCAATTTTAGGTACTATTAACCAATAACCCCTAACCAATTATGAACGAGTTCACCTTAGGTGTTGAAGAAGAATTTATGGTGGTTGACCCTGTTACCAGGGAACTGAAATCGCATGAGCAAAAGATTGTGGATGCTGCGCAAAAGATCCACGAGGACCAGGTAAAGGCCGAAATGCACCAGGCAGTTGTGGAGGTGGGCACCCACATTTGCCGCAACACCGGCGAGGCACGTAAGGAGGTTACCAAACTGCGCGGCACCGTGGCCCAGTTGGCTGGCGATATTGGCCTGCGGATTGGTGCGGCAGGCACGCACCCCTTTTCGCACTGGCAGCACCAGCTGATTACCGACCACCCCCGTTATTTTGAGATAGTAGACGAGCTGCAGGAAGCCGCACGTTCTAACCTTATCTTTGGGCTGCATGTGCATGTGGGTATCCAGTCGCGGGATATGGCTATCCATATAGCTAACCAGGCCCGGTATTTTCTGCCGCATGTGTATGCGCTAAGCACCAATTCGCCGTTTTGGGAAGGGCGCAATACGGGCTACAAATCGTTCCGCACCAAGGTGTTTGATAAGTTTCCGCGTACGGGTATCCCCGATTATTTTGCCAGTATTGAGGATTACGACAACTACGTAAAGCTGCTGGTAAAAACCAATTGTATTGAT
>Ga0247734_1000777_pt1 | contig 26432 bp, 22 predicted proteins | sample UWRJL103311B2_FD_180933 | JGI IMG/M metagenome (GOLD analysis project Ga0247734, IMG submission 180933) | Plant litter microbial communities from Arlington Agricultural Research Station in Wisconsin, United States - UWRJ-L103-311B-2 | ecosystem: Environmental > Terrestrial > Plant litter >...
CGAGATGGTGCCACAGACAAATTTTATCAATCCAGGGAGTGGCACTTGGGCCGTTTACCGAAGCCGATTTCGTCCTGTCCCAAGAGAAGCGGGCCGAAATCACCGCCGGGTTGACCGGTCGCGAAGCCTTGGTGGTCGACCGCGGGATAGACCTGCACGACGTGATTAACCGGGCGCGGGCCAGCCAGAGCATGATGGAATTCGCCCGACATGATTGCTCGGATCGAAGTGGCTGGCTGGCGTGCCCTCGACGACTGGTCCAACATCATGCTCCATGAGTTTGATGCGTGGCTGGAGGGGAAATACCTGAGCGACAAGGCGCGAAAGGATCGCTAGGCATGGAACTTCGGCATCCAGCAGGGACGCCCCATCACGGTTCGCGAGAACCGGCAATGGAAACCTGCTGTCGCCTACTGCCGTTACGCCGACGACTTCGTCGTCATCGTCAAGGGCACCAAGCGGAATGCAGGGCCTTTCTGGAAGGCAACCTGAAGCTGACGCTGAATATGGACAAGACCCATATCACCGACGTCGACGACGGGGTCGTGTTCCTCGGGCACCGGATTATCCGCAGGCGGGGATCGAGCGGACGTATGTCCGTGGTCTCGACGATACCCAAGGACAAGGCCAAGATCTTCGCTCGCCGACTGGTCGAGGCGCTCTCCGGCAATCATGAGATTGCCACGGTGGACGTGATCAACAGCCTGAACCGCAAGCTGGCGGGTGGTTGTGTAACCAGAGGTCTGGAAATTCATTCGGGTCGGGACCGTTAAGCCGGTGCCAGGACATGCCCCGGCACCGGCTGCCCATCTTCAGCATTCCATGGAGACACTACCCAACCATGGAGCAGACGAATGGACAAACGCGTCTTTGAACTGGCTGAGCCAAAGCGTTGCGGCAGCACTGTTGGACAAGGAAAACATGGCCGAATAGTAGCGCGATTGCCAAGGTGTGCAATTGCGCTGCTGCAGCGAACCAGCGCTTTAGGGACGCGGTCATCCGAGCCCGATTCCCCGGCTCTGCGCTGGCTTGTCGCTGGCAGCAATGTCTGCCCCGCGCGATGACGCAATGGCAGCCTGCCGTTCCCCAGACCTAGTCTCGATCGCGTCCGCCAGCTTCTCCTTGCTGTCAGTATAGATGGCGGCGTGCTGCCGGGCACGGCTGATCGCGACATAGGCGGACCTTGCATCCACGGTGTTCGCCCGGAAGCTCTCCAAATGCGTCATCGACCGATCCGCCGTCGCGCCCTGGCTGCCATGCACGGTGCCGACCGAGGCTGTGTAAAAACGCGATTTCAGGACGTGCTATATCTGGCGGAGACGGAAGAGCGAGATTGGCCGATCACGCCCGGATCGCCTGGATGAGCGGCTGAACGCCGGAAATCCGGATCATACGCTTCATGTTGTAGGCAAGAACGCTCAGGCTCATCTCCGTTCTGACGTTTTTCAGCGTTTTGGTGAGGAAGGGCGTACTGCCCATCCAGGCTTTCAAAGTGCCGAAGACATGCTCAATCGTCTGTCGGCGCAAGCCCATGGCGTCAGGTAGTTGGTCTAGGCGCTGTTGCATGGTGTCGAGGACGGCCTCATTGACCCATCGTTTGACGCGCTTCACTTTTTCAGGTGTGCAACGAGGCCTGAGATTGCAGCTGTGGCATGCTTCCAGGTTGCGGTACTGGTCGATTTCGCCCTGATGATAGGAGCGGATTTTGCCCTTGGTCAGATGGGCACCGGCCGGGCAGGTGTAGTGATCGCGCTCAGCATCATAGATGAAGTCCGGTCTTGCGAAGAGACCTCGTTGGGCACGGCCGGATGTATCGACCTTCGGCACGCAGGGCAGGATGCCCGTGCCGTCGCATTCCAGCACTTGCTCGCGATTGTAATAGCCACGATCGGCTAGCACCGTAATCTGGTTAGAACCGGCGGCGTCCAGCGCTGCCTGTCCCATGGGCGCTAACTGCGTGCGATCGTGCCCCTCGTTCACCACTTCGTGGGCGAGGATCAGGTGATGAACGGTATCGACTACGGCTTGCACGTTATATCCGACCATGCCGGTGCCGCGCCCCGAGGTTGCCATCGACCGTGCGTCCGGATCGGTCAGAGAGATTTGCTTGTCAGGGGCCTGCTCGACCTGGGCGGCCATGCTCTGCAAATATTGCATCTGGCGCCGAAGCCCGGCGATCTTCTCCCGGATCTTGTCGGTCCGCATCTCGGGGACATCGCTCTCCTCTCGGTCGGCCCGGTCGAGCGTGACCAAGTAGCGCTCGATGGTTGCTTCGACCTGCTCGATCCGTTTGGCGGCCTTATGTGCCGTGAAGTTGCGATCCCGGTTGTTCACCGCCTTGAACTTGCTGCCGTCCACCGCAACGATCGCGGCGCTGAATAAGCCCATTCCTCGGCATAGCGACACGAACTGCGAGCACACGCCGCGGATCGCGGCCCCATTGTCGCGCCGGAAATTGGCGATGGTCTTGAAATCGGGAGCCAGCCTGCCGGTCAGCCACATCAGCTCGATATTGCGCCCCGCCTCACGCTCAAGCCGGCGGCTCGACTGTACGCTGTTGAGGTAGCCGTACAGATAGATCTTGAGCATCGTCGAAGGGTGATAGGCGGGCCGCCCTGTCGTTGCGGGCTGCATGCCATCGAAGCCCAATGCGCTCAGATCAAGCTCATCGATGAACGCTTCTACAACCCGAACCGGGTTGTCCTCTGCCACATAATCGGCAAGCGAGGGCGGAAGTAGGCACTCTTGCCGGCGGTCTTCACCTTCAACGAAACGCCCCATTCCAAAGCCTCCCGATACCTTAGGAAACCATACCATAATCCGCCGTTTTTACACAGCCTCGACCCTTCCCGGTCGCTCAGCGCTCGATTTTCACTTCTCAGGTGCTGACGGTCCGCTTTAGATCTGCTGGGCCTAAGAAGGTGGAGGTAGAGAGATTGATCTGCCCCCCGCTGAGTGGCCCAGAGACTATGATAGTCTGGACCACGAAAGGGACGACGAATGCCGATCAAGAAGCACAAGCCGGAAGAGATTATCGGCAAGCTGCGTGAAGTCGAGATTGTGCTGGCACAGGGAGCGAGCACGGCCGAAGCCTGCCGCCGGATCGCGGTCAGCGAGCAGACCTATGATCGCTGGCGGAAGGAATATGGCGGGCTGAAGACCGATCAGGCGCGGCGGATGAAGGATCTGGAGAAGGGTAACCAGCCGCTTCGCCGTGCGATTTCCGATCTGACCCTGGACAAGCTGATCCTGCAGGAGGCGGCAAAGGGAAACTTCTAAGCCCAGCGCGGCGGCGACGCTGCATTGATCATGTGCGACGAGAGTTTCCGGTATCCGAGCGACGGATATGCCGGGTGCTGGGTCAGCATCGATCGACGCAGCGCAAGGTGTCGCGCGGGGCGGATGACGAGCAGGCGCTGACGGAGGACATCATCGCACTGGCAAAGCAATATGGTCGATACGGCTACCGCCGGGTGACGGCGTTGCTGTGCCATGCGGGTTGGACGGTAACCCATAAGCGGGTCGAACGTATCTGGCGGCGTGAGGGGCTGAAGGTTCCGCAGCGTCAGCCAAAGCGCGGGCGTCTATGGCTCAATGACGGATCCTGCATCCGCCTGCGGCCGGAATATCCGGGACATGTATGGGCCTACGACTTCGTCGAAGGGCGCACGCATGATGGCCGCAAGTTCCGCATCCTGACCATCATCGATGAGGCCAGCCGGGAGTCCCTGGCGCTCGTCGTGGCGCGTCAGCTCAGGCATGAGGATGTTCTGGCGGCCTTAGCCGACCTGTTCATCTCGCGCGGCCCTCCGGCACATATACGGTCCGATAATGGCGGCGAATTTATCGCGACCGCCGTCCAACAATGGCTGGGGCAGATCGGCGTGAAGACGCTCTACATCACGCCGGGATCACCATGGGAGAATGGCTATAACGAAAGCTTCAACGGGTCGCTTCGCGACGAACTGCTCAACGGCGAGATTTTCTACAGCCTCGCCGAAGCCAAGGTGCTGATCGAAGCTTGGCGGCGGCATTACAACACCGTCCGCCCGCATAGCAGTCTGGGATACCGACCACCGGCACCGGAAACGGCGACACCGCCATATCCGGCCTCCGGTTCCGCTTCGCTCCACCTCCGTCCGGATATGGCGGCGATGGGCTTAATCCACTAACAAACCAAACGGTCCACTCGGTGGGGGCAGATCAGTCCTAAACGACACTCTACAAGTCAATTTTGCTATTCTGCCTGCCAATTGCAGGCAATCTGAGCCGAGAAGAGCCGCCGCGCACAGCGTCGCAGACGAGGGAGTTCTGCAGACTTCCGGATATGACAAGCCTGAAGGCACTTTTGACTACGCGGGCCGAGCACATCTTTGCTGAGGTAAGCCGATCGCAATCCCCGATCTGCGCTCAACTCAAAGAAATGTAGTAATAAGCTAAGTGCTCGTGGTATTGATCAATGATGCAGACGGCCCAAGCCCATTTCTCGGTTGTAGACGACCTTCTCAGAGAAGCGACGGGTGGTCATTTGCATGGCCACGGTTCATTTCTGATCGAAAAATCAGGACGTATTGGGCCACTTGTCGAGTTACTGACCGCTGCCCAGCAATTTCCGGCCGAGTATGCATCCGTTTCTTTTGCGGGGTCATTTGCCCCGAAAGTTCGCGATGCTTGGGCAACGGGCCGGCCGTTCGGCGGCGGCTTCACCGATCAAGCTGGGGCTTTTCCATTGCCGCTAGAGAATCCTGTAGAGACCCGTGATCCGGTTTGGGAGCAATGGCTCCTCCACGCAGAAAATGCTGCCAAAAATAGAGGCTTTCCCTCCGGGCTCGTCGGATCGCTGGTAGGGGCATTGGGTGAGATGCAGGACAATGTCTATGAGCATAGCGGCGCGGCTCAAACAGGGCTGGTCGCCTACGCAGTTACGGATCGCACCTTCGAGTTTGTGGTGGCGGATCGCGGCATGGGTGTGCTGGAGACGCTGCGGCAAAACCCTGATTACGCGCATCTGCCGGACGCGGGTGCGGCGCTGACGGAGGCGATTCGACCTGGGGTTTCGCGGTTCCCTGCTTCCAGCGGACGGGGCCAGGGATTTATCCAGCTTTGCAGGTCAATGGTGACAGACCGGGTCGAGCTTCGCTTCCGCTCCGGTGATCATGCGCTCACGCTATGTCCGACAAATGATCCCCTTAACGGGCACCAGCGGCTCAGCCATACTTCAGCCCTCGCGGGCCTGACCATCAGCGCGATTTGGCGCGCGGAAACTCCGTGACGCGGCGTCGTGCCGTCGTTCTGCGTGGGTGCGCTCTAAAATAATGTGGTGACTGTGAAGCGCTGCGACGTTCTGTTGCAGCAAGGCGTCGATTGGGGCACCGTGCAGCGTTGGGTGCTTGCTCCACACCAATTTCCCGTCGGGGCGGAATTGCGCTTCTTGGCGGCATCGGGTCTTGGTGAAGGCGTCGGTATCGATTATCGTAACCGCCGCAAACGATGCGCGGAGCGGTTCCAATGCCCGCATGCCGCCACGCACCACCAAACCCAGCGGTTGGGGCACACGGGCGGCAAGTGCGGACAAATGCGCCACATGCCAATCGAGCCGTTCGCCACGGCCCGTACCGGTCGCGAACTCGAAGGCTAGGCATTGAATCTCCGGGCGCTCGGCGATCAGCTCGGCCCAGCGCTCGTAATCCCGTTCCGTCCGAGCGTTGACATGCAGCGCGGTCGGAAGCCCTTCCTGCATCATCTCAACCGCCGCTATCAGGATGCGCTTCATAGCATGCATGTTGTCAGTGCGGGGCACATCGGTCAGCACGCTGTAATTGGGTGGCGTGATCAGCGCGATGTCGAGGACTGCCAGCTGCGCCAGCATGGCGGCCCTGTCTGTCGCCGCCCAGTAGCGCTCGATCCTCCGGTCGCGTGCTACCCCTGAAATCACCAGTCGGGCGTTCGGATCGATACCGAACTTCTGACTCAGCGCGTCCCTGTTGGGATAGCGCAGCGTGCCCGCATTGATGTCCAAAAGCGCATGGAGCGGCAGCGCGACAATCGGCGAGTTGAGCGTGCCGACGCGCGCCGTCGAATGCTCGATCAACGGAACCATGGGCGGCAGTGCCTCAATGGGGACGATTGGGGCGCGGGGCGCGTTCTCGAGGTCTAGGCCATTGACCTCCCGCAGGCGTTCTACAAACTGTTTGGGGTTGCCTCGGCAGACCAAATCGCAGGTCGCTTTGTCATCGCAGCGGCAATAATCGCTACAGTCGAAGAAGCTGGCGCTATTGTGCGCACCGCCACAGATGGGACGATCTACGCAGCTCACGCAACCCAGCGAACAGGGGATCGTGGCTGCATCGTCCCACAAGCGCTGCGAGTTGCGCACGATGCGGGAAAGCGAATTGTTGTTGGCATTCTTCATTGCAAACGAAGCTCCACGCTGTTGCCGAACAGGCTGACCCGTTCGACAATCCCGAGTGCGACGCCGCCGCAGTCGGTAATCGTTGTGCGCATGTCGGACGGCAGGCCGTTGACGGCACCGATGCGGCTTTGCCCCCGGCACACCATGGCGTTGCCGGACCCGCACTGCACGACGAGCTCGTCGCCCGCCTGCACGCTCGTGCCGGGGTCGATGTCCGCCGTAATGGTCCGCTGTTGTGACCCGAACCGGACATCGAACAAGCCCGGCTGCTTGAGGCGGTCCACGCCCTTGTTCCAGCGCTTGCGCCAGGGCTGGCCAGACTGCTCGCGGATGAAATCAGCACCCATTACACGGCCTCCATTACCGGGCTGAAGAGTTTGGTTTTGCCGTGCCGCACTTCCTTCAGCATGCCCTTGGCGGACAGCGTCGCCAGCCGGTTGTTCCAAGCTGTCGTGCCGATCTTGTCATCGGGGCGGAGCTTGGCCAGCTCAGGCGCGGAAATCGGATGGTGCTGGGCAATCAGCTGGATGGTGCTTAACTGCCCTGTGTCGAGCTCCCCAAGAATGTGCGGGTCAGTGGCTGCGCCGTCAGCGTCCAGGCCACATGCCCAAATGGCATCGTTGCGGCCCCGAAGGTAGGTCGCCAGTTCCTCCTCAATGGTCGCATTGGCATTGGCGACTACCGGGTAGATCATGCCAGCGGCGTTGCGGCAGAAGTCGCGGAAGCCCATGACAGCTTCGCGAAGAAACGAACCCGTCGCGATGTCCACCTCCGCGAAATCGAGGAAGGCAAGTGTCGGCTCGGCCACCGGCTTCGTCTTCTCGATCAATTGCGCAAGCATCTGCCGCCCCATCGCGCTACCGGCCAGCGTTGCGCTGCCGATTGGGTTGGTCAGCATCGGGTATCGAATCATTTCACAATCCTCACTCATAAAAGTGAGATAGGTGAGAGGGGCGATTTGTCAAGGTTCGTCCACCGAGCTTCGCGGGCGGTGGCGACAATCCGGACAGTCGCCTTTAATGGTGATTCCGTGGAATAAGGTGGCGACCCTAACCGCCTTACTGGATGTCATCTATTCCTGTATAAATTGACATCGGTCACTCTCCTGCATTGAAGCGCCAAGGCGACTTCGTACCATGCACGAGGGTGGCTAAATCAATTACGCGATGTCCCACTTCACGGCGTTCGAGAGCGTGGCACCTGCCGACCAACTTACGTCGTTCCGGTGTGGTGCTGAGAGAGTCAGCTTACGCCGACACCGGTAATCCGCAGATCATTGAGCCCTGCGGTCGAGGTCCTCCGACAGAGCGGACGATCAGCGGGCGCCATGCACTCGCCGACAGCGGCCAGCCGTTTATCCTTCGATCAGATTGCCATTGACCGTGAGTCAAAGGCAATCGCCACGCTTGCGTCCTCGTGATAACAGCCTCAGCTTTCCTCAATGATCTCAGGGCTTCGGTTTTTGGGTTGGCCGGGACGGGGACCGGCCACTTACCAATTGCGTTCGTGAAGACGGGCACCATTGCGGGTCGCTCAGCGACTGCGATTGATAGGATGAACTTGGATTGCTTGGTTTTGTTGGCCGTGCGATTACTTTGGAGACACAGTGAAAATGGGGGCGGTATGAGTTGGAAGAAGCTATTGCCGTGGCCGCTCTTGCTGGCGCTTGGCCTAGCCCTGTTCCCGGTCGCTGCTCAGTTTAAGCCGAGCGAAGTGTGGACGAAGCTAGGATCTTGGCAGTCAGTCTTCTACGCGGTCCTAGCCTTTCTGTTCTTACTGGCGACGATCCGAGCAATTTATTTTGGCGTTTTTGCTAAGAGGCGAGAGCCGGTCGCCGCGCCGGCAAGCGCTCACGACATCCAGCTTTTCCAGCGCATCAATGACGTCCTCAATGATGGGGCTTTGACCTTCCTGGCTGAACACGATTGGCGGGTAGATGCCTACGTGTCGCAGCTCGAACCGACAACCACGATTTCCTATTGGCATGGCCCGAATTATGTTTTCGGCGACGACGTTATTCAAGCCAAATGGGTGATCCTGTGCGACAAGATACGGCGGCTCACCAACGTTTATGGGAATAATCTCACCAACAGCGAGGACGACGTTAATCGCATGACAGCATGGCACGTTGGCATTCCCCGAAATGCGCAGCCACCACAAGCCCTTGAGGAAATCGAAAAGCTCAATCAGGCGGCTGCAGACGTATATGTTGAGTTCGGGTCGTTCGCTCCATTTGTTCGGAAAAGGCTAGGACTGTGAGCGGCTGGCCTTGGCAACTCGACGTCACCGTTGTTCGCGATTTGATCCGCGAGGTTTAACCTATCCTCGATAGGAAAGTCGTCGCTGCTGGTTTCGCCGCGATAATCGGCATTGTGACGCTCCGATGGAAGGAGAAAGAAAAGCTCGCTGTGGCAGTCGCATGGGATTGGACGATGCGGCACAACATGCAGGAGGATGAGGTTCCCTTCCTAATCGTTCAGAACATGGGTAGCTCTCCTGCCTATATAACGAACGTCCGCTGTTTTAGGGGCAATTGGCGGCGGAGGCCCGTTAAGCGGCCGTTACCTAGCAAGGTAGTGGTTTTCAACGAGCCTACGGACGACGGCTATCCTCTGACGGCCCCTGGGCATCGGCAGGAAAGTTCATGATGGAACAGTCTCATATTCAAAAGATCGCCGAGGGTGCGGGGAGGTTTGCTCGATGGTGTCACCGGCTCGGTCGTCCCTATGTCTGGAGAGGTGGTCTGAAGAATCTGGACAGTGGGATAAGTGGATTTTCCGCCTGACGGCGGCCAATGAGGCCGCATGACAGGAGACAAGATGAGCAGACGACCGCGCCGGAATCATAGCCCGGCATTCAAGGCGAAGGTGGCCTTGGCCGCCGTGAAGGGCGAGAAGACGCTGGCGGAGCTGGCGCAGCAGTTTGACGTGCATCCGAACCAGATCACGACGTGGCGCGCGCAGTTGCTGGAAGGGGCGGCCGGTGTTTTCGGCGCCGACAGCGCGGCGGAGTCAGCCGAGCCGGCGGTGGACGTGAAGACGCTGCACGCCAAGATCGGGGAACTGACGCTGGCGAACGATTTTTTGGCCGGCGCGCTCGGCAAGGCCGGTCTGTTGCCGAGCGCAAAGCGATGATAGATCGTTCACATGACCTGCCCGTGGCGCGGCAGGCGCAGGAACTGGGGATCAGCCGGGGTAGCGTCTATTACCTGCCCCGGCCGGTTAGCGCCGCTGATCTGGCGATCATGCGGCGGATCGACGAGTTGCACCTGGACTATCCGTTCGCGGGCAGCCGAATGCTGCGCGACCTGCTGCGGCAGGAAGACATCGAGATCGGCCGTCAGCATGTTGCCACCTTGATGAAAAAGATGGCGATCGAGGCGGTCTACCGCCGCCCGAGCACATCGAAGCCGGCGCCGGGGCACAAGGTTTACCCCTATCTGCTGCGCAAGCTGCCGATCGTGCGGCCCAACCAGGTTTGGGCGACCGACATCAGTTATGTGCCGATGGCCAGGGGCTTCGTCTATCTCGTGGCCATCGTGGACTGGTTCAGCCGCAAGGTCCTGGCCTGGCGGCTATCGATCACGATGGAGGCCGACTTCTGCGTCGAGGCGCTGGAGGAAGCGCAGGCGCGCTATGGCAAGCCGGAGATTTTTAATACCGACCAAGGCAGCCAGTTCACGAGCATGGCCTTTACCAGCGTGCTGCACCGGGAGGAAATCGCTATCAGCATGGACGGCCGGGGCGCCTGGCGCGACAATGTCATCGTGGAGCGGCTGTGGCGGTCGGTGAAGTACGAGGAGGTTTACCTCCACGCCTACGCCGCAGTCAGCGAAGCCCGCGCATCGATCGGTCGATACCTGGCCTTTTACAACGCGAAGAGGCCCCATTCGAGCCTCGGCGCCAAGACCCCGGACCAGGCATATTTTGACAACCTGCCCATGGCGCTGGCAGCATGATCTCGGCCGCCGATATTTGGCCTCACTCCAGTCGGGCTACGCCCTCCCTGCGTGACGCCAAATATCGGCCATTCAACGAGCAACGCGGATGATCGACTTATCCATTGCCGAGAGCTGTTCAGACCAACCCGGCCACTTCTCTGGATCGAGATCACGATCATCGCGGGTCGGAGGCTTATGATCTCAGCACGGGAGGGTATCTGTCCTCGCGATCGCGAAGACTGGTGGTAGCGGACTACTGACACACACTGCCAAACCGGCGGGTGGTTCAAGGAGTGACCAGAATGCGGCGGCGAGAAGGAGGGAGGCCAAGCAGGCATCAAACCATGTCACCGATACTCTGCAAAGCGCCGATGGGCATGGGGCTGGCCCTTGGTTGATCTGGGGGAGAAGAAGGAAGATTGAGGTTTTGTGCTGGGGGCGCGATTCAAGACCGCGCTCATTCTCCAGCGACTTTTATAATAGGGAACTGCAGAAGCTAAAGTGGGCGACAAGGTTTAGCTCGATGGAGAGGACATAACTCCGAACGTGAAAGGACGCGGTCCTTATCCCACTATCCTTGCATCTGGCTCTCCTGCAATCAAAGCGTTGATCCATGCCAAAGTCAAATCGCGCGACCGATAACGGCCATTCCACCGCTCGCGTTCCTCCCGCTCCATTATGGGGAAGGTAGAGAAGATATAGCGGATATCGTCGCGACTGGCGTCCGGGTGGGCGGGATCGAACACACCATACAGGATAAAATAGAGCGCATCCAGCTTCGCGCGCAGGGCAAGGCGGCGATCTTCATTCCATGAGAATGGGGGCAGCACGTCGCCCTTGCTGTCAACATGGCCCAGATCGCGGGCAAAGGGGGCCATATCATGGGCCACATAGGTCAGTTCCAGCACAGCCTCGCCCACGATTTCTGCCGCGGTCTTTGGGCCAAAGGCACGGGCATAGGCGGCGGGGGGAATGACGGGGAGTTGTTCGACAATGAATAGGTTAAGCGTCTGCCCGTGAACCTTTTGACGGGTCACAAAATCAAAAGGCAACGCGTTGAAATTTGCCGCAAGTAGCCATTCGTCGCAATGCGCGCTTTCGGGCAACAGAGAGGGCACCTTATTACCAAAGGCTACTGCTGGGAACAGCGCCGCAATCATGGTGCGAACATTGGTTGGGGCTGTGATTTCCTTAAAGCCTAGCACCCAGCCCAAATCAGGATAAGTGGTGCGATCAACCTGCACCCAGAATTGCGGATCGGACAGCCACGCCGGGTCTGCCGATTGGTCAGGTGTAGCGGCAAGGGGCTGGGCGGGGCGGTTCACATTTTTGGGGTTCACCACCACACTTGCGGCGCGATGGTCATAAGCTTGCACCATCTTGCCTTCATACAGAGGCACCCATTCGCCAGCCGATGATTGCCAGCGGTTGCCGCCAACGGGCCAGGCGTTTTCCTTCCCTTTCAGTTCGGCTTGGTTGCGGAACAGGCGGCTGTCGTTAGTCATGTGATACATGGTGTTGTACTTCACCGGCCATGACGTCTTGGGTTGGCCGCCGGAGCGGTCCACCAGTACGGGGCATCGGTCATATATTGCCATGGTGATGGCCATATCACGTCGAGTGCGGAAGATCGGCGCGGTGCCGGTGTTGGGGTTAACCCTGGCGAAGTCGGCCGCCGTAATGGCCAAGCCCTGTTCAGGGTTCAGGCGTTCATCCACGCTATGCAGGTAGAAGGCACAGTGCGCCGATGAAAGTTGCCGCGCGGGGCTGGCAACCATCACCGCAAATTTAAAGCTGGCGTGGACGTCGGGGAAGAAGACCTTCCGGTTCTCGAAATCATAAAGTGCCTGCAAATGGCCGCCTGTCGACACTTTACGGAAAAAGCGCGATGGGGACAGGTCGCTGGCAATGCCACTGGGCGTCAACAGGCCCACCATCCCGGTGGGCTTCACCAGCGAGTGGGCGCGTTCCACAAACAGGCTGTAAAGATTGATATCGCCACCGCTCAGCAGTGGATAGTGATCGGACGGGGGGGACACCCTCTTGCCGGTGTCCGCGTCAACGGTGGACTTGCCCGATGCAAAGCGCGCCATCCGCAATGTATCCGCCACGCGCTTGTCCGCCTTTTCGTAATCGGCAAACAGTGGGTCTTTCGCGTTTTTTAGAGCGGCGATCATCTTAGCCCGGTCTGCCGCGCGCTGTGCTTTGGCAATCTCTGGCCGCCGAGCCGCGAACCATTCAACCTGTTGCAACTTAATACGGTCCCATGGCGGGTTGCCTACCACCGCATCAAAGCCGCCTTCCCGTACCTGCGCCGTCCAGTTGCTCCAAACACCGGGGAAGGTGATTTGCCAATTTAGGAAGCGCTCTTCCTCGATCAATTCGCGGGCCGCCTGCCAGATCTTGCGAAATGCCTCGGCTTCCTTGGGTTTGCGGTGCGATTCGGGCGCCTTGCGCCCCCGCGCAATCATCAATGGTTCACCAAAGCCGCCGTCCAGCCATTGGCGCACCAATGCCTTTTCCTGCCTTTTCAGATCCAGCCAATCAAGCGCGTGCATGAAGCTGACAAAGCTGTCGAATGGCCCAACCTGCGCTTCAATATTATGCCACATTTCGGCGCTGGAATGCGCCTCGGCAATCTCGGCATCGGTCAGTGCCTCAATGCGCTGCATGGTGGCGGCTTGACGCTGAGCATTGTCCAAGGCGTCATAGGTCAGCAGCCCGCCACCTTCGCCGGCCTTGGCGATGGCCTCATGCACCCACAGGCCGAACAGGCTGTCGCCTGCCGCCAGATGGTGGTCGATGAACGACAAAGGCGCGCCCACGGTAAAGGTGTGCAGCCACAGCGCCACTTTGGCCAGCTCAACCGCCATGGGGTTTTTGTCCGCCCCATAGACACAGCGTTTCAGCACCATACGCTTGACGAGCTGAGGGTCGTCCAGTTGTTCGTCTGAAACGGTCCAGCCAGCCGTTTGGGCATTGTGACGGATGGTGTTGCGCACCTTGCGGATTTCTTCCGCCACGGGGCTGTCATAGTCCACGCCAGCGGCGTCGCGTGCGCGGGCGGTGGCGTCGGCCATGGCGGTCAAGGCGTGGTTGGTCAGCCGGTCAACCAGACTGACAAGAAAATGACCAGACCCCATCGCAGGGTCGCACACGCGCAGGCGAGTAATTGCCAGCGCCGGGTCTGCCTTTTGCAGGGCAAACAACTTGTCGTCCTCGCTGGCGGCTGGATTCACGTTGGCCAGCGCTTGGGCAAAGGCGTCGTGGGCATCTTTCACCAGCGGGGCCAGCGTTTCGTCCAAGATTAGCAACACCAGATCATCGGGCGTGTAATAGCTACCGCTGTTCTTACGGGCGAAAAGGTTAGGGCGGATATCAACCTGCCCAGCCGCGACGCGCACCAATTCAAATTCGAGCAGCCGTTCATAGATCGAACCGAGTTGCTGCACCGAAAGGTCGCGGTAGTTGATATAGAAGCGGCGCCCCTCCCGCTGTTCCCATGAAAGGATATCCAGCGCCTCGGCCATAATAGCATCGGGCAGGGCAACGTTTTTCAAAAGCGGAGTGGCCTCGCCACTGAACAGCCCGCCATTGTAAGGGGGCAGGCCCACCGATGCATCGCCCTTGTCGATCATTTCGGCCAGGTCGGCGAAGCGGTGCCAGATAGTCTTGGAAACAGCCGAGAACGTATCGCCTGCGTCCTTGCGCTTGCCAACGTCCTGACGGGCCACGCGCATGGCGTATTCGCTGTATCGGGCATCGCGCAAAGGCAGCAAGCCGCGATCCTCCGCATAAAGGATGAACAGCAGACGATACAGCAGGATCAGCGTTGCATGGCGGATTTCGTCAAGCGGGGTGTCGGCTGGCGCGGCTTTCGCGATCCCCACCCCTAAGGCGGGATAGAGGCGATTGAACACAAGCGCAGAAAGGCTTTTAGCCACCCGCTCTTCGTAATAAGCGGCTTCCTGCCGGGCGCGATCATGAAACGATTGCGCCGACGGCAAAGAGCGTACGAAGGCATCTCGCGAAAACATCACTGCGAACACGCGTAACCAATGATCACGGTCGCCCTCGCTGGTGGTGCCATCCAGCAGGTCGTTATCCAGTCCAAATGTGCGGGCCAGATCGATTTCCAGATAATCGTCAATGGTGGAGCGGGCGCCAGAAAAATACAGACGCCACTTGGCCCCGTTAGTCAGAATGCCCCAGCGTAGTGCTCCGCTGGTCAGGTCATCAATTCGGCGCAAATAGCGCAGAAGTTGGGTTGAAGGTGTGTCTTTGTCTGCCCCCTTACGCCCCTCAGCACGGTCCAGTGCCCGCCCCCAGCGCTTGGCCTCGACCACCGCTGCGCCAAAGTCATAACGGCGGTATTCTTCCGCGTGGGTATTGGCTTTGGCTTTCGTCTCGACATCAACGAACAACAGGCCATCCGGCACGTCCACACGACCGGATGTGGAAAGGTTTTGCTGGGTCAGATACTCATGCCACCCTAGGAGGCGCAGCACCGGCCAAACCATATCTTGTTCGGTGGTTGCCTCGTTTGGGAAGCTGGAATGCGGAAAACGCGCCAACAAGTCCGCCAGCGCGGCGCGAAGGGGCACGACATCAACCGCCGCATACTCGGGCGTCTTAGCGATTGCCTCCACCAGATAATCTTGGGTGAACAGGGTGCCAGCGATGAAAAGGGTCGGATCAGTCACCCGCCGGGCTTAACCCCTTCAACCACGTCCGCCAAGATTCGCGATAACTAGCGTGTGGAAACAATCGCAATTGTCGCGACATGGGCCACATAATGTCTGCGATGTGCTGGCAACCCATATTCTCAAAGTGAATAGCGGATTGGTCGAACGCTATCGCTTATTCGGTTTAGCGTTGGCCGGCGCAGGCTCTTCCAGGATGTGGCAACTTGGCTTTGAAATATCCGGTCGGCAGCGAGTACCGCGTCTCGATGCGAGCGACCATCTCCATACTCCCCGCGTTGCGAGGGACCCGCCGCCCCGCCGCCCAGCTTTGATCGTAGCGGGATGGAAATCCTCACCCGGTCGGATGATCGAACGGTGTAAAGCGATTCCGCAAACCGGACCATGTGCAGACGGAGGGCCTCTGCGAACGTTGCGGGCTCGATCCAGTCCATAGCGGAGGGAACAGGTTTTTGGATGACAGGCCGGGGCCTTCGGCCTGACTTTTTGACTGCGGAATCGAGGTATTCATCGGGGCTCTTATTCGTCGTCAGCATCTGGGAAATCGGTGTCCGTGAAAATGATGATGGCGTCACGTGGACGGTCCGCGAAATGCGGGCCGGCGCTACCAACTAGACGGTGAACCGAAGCATCCGAATTTGTCTTGGCCGCGCTTAGGCGGAGGGCGACCGAAAGCGAAACCACGGGTCATTACGCCCCCTCGCCTAAGGCGCCGTGATCGCGCCAACCGCGATCGATCGGGCGTCGCCGATGTGCGCCGGGCCTGGATGTTAAAGCAGTCTCGCACTGCTCGAATGCTACTCGAAAAGAAGGGTGCGCCCGCGCGCAGTTTCGCCTCTGCATATGGCTATTTGCTCGCGAATGGCGGACAGAGGGGGAACAAAGAGTTCCTTTTGTGCGCCATCACGGCTATAAGGAGCCTCGCCGGAACCCGGAAACCCGCGCGAAACCGGCGTTTTCTGACAACCACAGCGATATGGAGATGCGTCAGTGATTGAAGCACACCCTACGCACATATGTCGGCTTGATGCTTTCCTTTGCACCTTTACGTAATAGCGCCAAGCAATCGGATCATACCTCCTGCGTCATAACTGCCAGGCCAAGCGCTGCGATACGCTCGAGGCAGACGTTTTGCACAACACGCCCCAGTTCCTCGACCTGCTGGGCTAGCCATGTCAGTTCCGCTTGATCTATCTTGTAGTGCTTGGAATATCTCGCCTTGACGTAGGCTTCTTTCAGTTTGGCAAACATGGCGCGTTCATTCCGCGTGTCGCTAGGCCAGACGTAACAAAGCCGACGATCAAGACGCTCGGCCTGCGTCCGCAGAAATCCAAGGTTATGAACGTGCGGCGTGTAGAACGTGACCGTCAAAAGAACGCAGTGGTACAGGCTCTCAGAGGCCTGATGAAGGAGGAATGCGGCCTTATTGTTCCAACCTCGTTCGGCCGTGAACCTAGCCGTTTCTACAAATTGAAGCGCGCTTGGAATCCATTCGTCAAAATATTCGCGCGCCAACGCCAGCGCCGCCTCAGGGGACTTGGGCCGGGGTGCGAGCAGCGGCGTCTCATCGGACTGATAGAGCGCGATCCCGTCGCGCGCGATGTCCATGAAGAAGTAACGGCCCTGCGCGAGGCCGTCGTTCACCTCCTGTAGCGAATGCACGATAAAATTGACCGGCGTCCGCAGCGCACCCGTGATGGAGAACTCCCGGTTGAGCCGGTCATCAAGCTTCGACCAGTACTCGACCCGGTCGGTCAACCGGCTGTCGTTGACGATGATGAGCAGGTCGTAGTCCGACTGATAGCCCTTGGCCGTATGCGGCTCGTCCACCCAGCCGCCACGAGCATATGACCCATACAGGACCAGCTTGAGGATGCGGCCCTTCTTTTTCCAGTCGTTGGTCGCGAGCGCCAGCGCGTCCTCGAATTCCTCGAAGACGATCTGGATCACGCGCTCCAGTTCGCGCTGTTTGTTGCCGGGAAGGTCGTCGAGATCGGTCCGCATCGTGGCTTCCATTTTGCAGGTCGGGCCGCCCGATGGCAAGCATCTGGCGGCCCGAGAGCTCAACTTTGGAGAATGCGCCGCCACCATGGCGGCAGCCTGTCGTACTCGTCAGCGAAAACTAGCAGCGCGGCGGCAAACGCCGCCCTCACCTCGGCCTCAGTGACGTGGTGCCGGTCCGCAAGTACCGGATAGTCGACACCGTCGTCTTGCAGCGCCAGGAAGATATCCCGCTGCAGCGGCGCCATCCGCCGCAACGCAAGCCGGCACGGCGCTGGAAAGCCCGATGGGAAAGCCCGTCAATCATGGGTGCCTCCCATCCGTGTGCGTACCGGATACACACCCGCGAGACTGCGAAGGCGCCCCCTCCCCCATCATATGGGCGAGTATCGCGCCGATGCTATCGGTCGCGGCGACGACGGCGTCACCGTCGAGATGGGCATAGCGGCCCGTCATCTGCAGCGTGGAATGTCCCAGCAGCTTGGCGATCATCGGCGACGTCTCGGACATCACCGCAGCATGGCTCGCGAAACTGTGCCGCAAGTTGTGAATGCGCAGGTGTCCTAGGCCAGCCAACGAACGCACTCGGTAATACGCTTGATCCAGCTGGCGTAGGTTCAATCGCTGCTCCCCCACCCAAAAGACGCACGCCATTTCCGGGTGACGGGGAAGCCGGGCCAGCATGGCTGCTGCCTCGATGCCGATCCACACCGTTCTCGGCCCGGTCTTCGAGTCGTCCAGCAGCAAGCGTCGACCTTTCACCTCGCTCCAGTCGAGACCGCCGATCTCTCCCTTGCGGTATCCGGTGAGCGCGATATGCGTTATCGCGGCCGCCTGCATTGGTGCGGTCATTGCCAAGTCCACCAGCGCCCGTCCGAACCGCGCCAGTTCGTCCGCCGAAAGCAGGCACTGGTGCTTGCGCAGGCGGTTCCTCCCGATCCCCTCGCACGGGTTGGAGCCCGGCGGCAGCACTCCCCACGTCTCCGCCTTGTTGAACAAGGCCCGCAGCAATTCCAGCGCCTGGTTAGTTGCGCCCGGCCCGGAAGTGACGGTCAGGTCCGCAAACCAGCCCGCCACCTTACCCGGCGCAATCCTATCCAGGAACCGGCGCGGGAACGCATGTTCCAGATGCTTGCGATGGTAGACGTTGCGATCCCGCGTTGAGGTCTTCCAGTGCGGTGAAACCTTGCTTCAGAACTCCAGCGGGAAAGTGTCGTAGAGCGGAATGCGCCGCGTCCTGAGCCGGGCCTCGGCAGGATCGTCGCCAGTCTGGGCCCGTAACAGCACCCGGCGAGCGACGTCGATAGCTTGCGCGCGCGGGATCACCTTCGCGTTCCCGATGGTGACGGTTCGCGATCGCCCGCCCATCCGGGCCTGCACGAGATAGACGCGCTTGCCACCGGGATATCGGCGAAGGCCGAAACCCGGCAGATCTCGTGCCCAGACGGTAAGTCTGGACGCGCGAACGGTCTCGGACACCTGCAGAAATGGCAGGTTGGCAGTAGCGAACTCTTGGGCGACGATCGCGTTGAGAGTGAGCGCGTTTATGCGAGCACCCCCATCTTTCCAGCTATCGACGCGCATAAGCGCCCACTGATTGCGGGCCGTGGTGCTGGCCTTCCACCGCCCGCTAAAGCAGCGCATGACCTCCGGCGCGAACTGCTCGACGCTCAGGTCATCGTCAGAGCAGCGCACCGGTTTTTGCGGCAGGCCATCCAGCGCGACGGCGCGCAGGATATCGACAACCGCACTGCGCGCCTCTTGGATAGGCAATTTGGCCGTGGTGCCCAGGGTTCGGAACCGCTGAACTCCGCGCTCACGGTAACGCACTATCCAAGACTTGTGCCCGCTGGGACGAAATCGCAGGCCAAAGGCGAGAAGTTCGCTGTCCCATACGATGGTCGCTACCTTTAGAGGCCGGGGGCGAGCGACATTCCCGTCGAGCTTTTCTGAGCGGCTGCGGTCCCTCGTCTCTGAAGAGGTTCTGGTCCCCAATCTGCCATCGCCAGAGGGCGATCTGCGGGAGGAAATTACTTCGTTATAGAATATATATCTGTTGAATTTATCTTCATTGTCTACGGCATAGCTGTGTTCGATGCGCAAAATTTACCACGCCCGTACATCGATGGGCGGCGTCAGTGGTATTTTATATTGATGTTGGGAATGCTACATTAGCGCGAAAGGAGTTATGCCGTGACGTTCCCGTATGATGGCACACCGGAAGGTAATGGCCTCGGACTGTTGCTGGATGATGATGACCGTCGGCGCCGAACGGAGAGTGTACCTTCGTTCGACAATGCTGAGGCGGTATCCGGCGCCTCTCCTGCTTTGCAAAGGCTTAATTTTGTACTTTGCGCAGCGGTGGTTCTTGGCGTCATGCTCTATGGCACCGTGGGCTAACGCCCACGGCCCTTATCTTGGAACCAGTTTCGGTTGGTCCGCTCGTTGGCTTGCTGATTTAGGTTCACCGCGCCCTGTACAGCACCACCCCGATTTGCCTCAGATGCGGCTCGCCTGCTCTCGATCGAGGCACGCCCCTCGTTGATCGCTCCAGCCACCTCTGCCTGAAACTCCGCAAAGCCACTGTCACCGCCACCTCCACCGCCACGGCGGCCACCGCCAGCACCAAGGCTGCCGCGTAGATCGGATTCGCTGAAGTCGCTGGGCCCTTGGACTGATCCACGCAGCTCAGTAGGCGGTACGAGCTCATCGCGGACTGGCTCCATGATCTGATCGACGTAATCCTTTGCAATACGATCAACGATCATATCACGCGCCCTCATTTGGGTCGGGCTAAGATCCTTAGCCTGCAGCGACGGGGCACCAAGCGCCCGGAACTCAACGCTATTAGCGTATTCCCGGTACTGACTCGCAACGATCTGCGAAAGGTCCTGACTGACTTGGACGCCGCCCCCCTCGCGCATAGTCCAGGTTGTCCCGAGCGAGCGGGATGCCTCTTCAATCTCGGCCAGTTGTCGATCAATCGAGCGGATTTCTTCGACCGTCTTATCGCGGAATGAGCGACTCTCCGAATAGCCCTCGCTGCGCGAGAAATTGCCACTGCGAGAGTAGCCTTCTTCGTTCAAGCGGAAGTCTTTGCTATGGTCCTCGCCTTGTTTGCTGGTTTCGCTTGAGCTGATATTCGAGCGATCACTCCAGGATTGCGTTGTCCCGTCGGTGAAATACACGCCGTCCCAAGCATCCTTGTTGATGCTTCCTCCCAGATTGGCACCTCCGCTGGCGCCGCCGCCCTTCGCGCCTTTGCCAGAGCCGCCTCCCCCTCTCTGAGCTCCAACGGATCCACCAATGGACCAGTTCGTACCGGTACCGGATTTATACTGGTCTTGTGCGCCCCGACTGCTCTCTGTGCCTTGCGCGATATCTCGGCCAGAACCAGTCTGGTCGGCTGAGCCCTGGGATTCACTATGGCTCTCGCCCCGGCTTGCAGTGTTGCCATGCCCTGAGGATGCTTCAGCCCCACTGGACGTGCGGAATCCGTTGCTCGAGCTAAAGCCCGCACGCTCCAAAGCAGCGACGCGCTCCGACCTCGAGTTCGTGAGTGAGGTACGTCGCGTTTCAAGCTCGGAAGCCGCTTGGCTGACCTCAGCCGTGGTCGAGCGCGACACGCTGGGTGTGAAGCCGAGGCTGCTGATCCCGGGCCGATTGTCGAAGACCGTCGTGCCGTCGGCGGTCACGCCGTACTGAGTGCCATTGTCGTTCACGAACGTGGAGCGCCCAGCCCCGCCCGAGAATGCCGGCGCGGTATTCCACTGATCGCGCTGGACGACGTTGCCGGTGAGGTTCTGATAGCTCTGGTTGCCGTAGGCATAGTTCCCGGTCGTGCGCTCGACCGCCGCCGCCTCGGCGGCAGACTGGGCCGGCGCGAGCATCGAGGTCGCCTGGCTAGAAATCGTCATCGCACCCTTGGCGAGACCGCCTGCCAGGAACGGGATGGACATCATCAGGAAGCCGGCGATCGTCGCCGTATCCGCGTTCACCGCATCGATGCCCTCGATCGTGGCCATCGTGATGCCGCCAGGGGCGGTCGCCGCCATCGCGGCGTCCTCGCGCCCCATGATGAACATGTGCAGCACCGCATAGAGCGGGCCCCATGCGGCCAGGTAGAAGAACCCGGTCAGGTAACCCCGGGCCGCCGGCACCCCGGTCTGCGGCAGGAGGAACAGCGGGAAGATCACCGGGAACATCGCGTAGAACACGACGACGAGGACGATGTTGAGCAAGGGCACCCAGGCCATCGCCTGCTGCGCGATCGAGGTGTAGGTGTTCCTGGCCTGGGTTTCAGCACGCATCATCGCGAACGTATCGCCATCGGCGCCGGATAGATTGGCCCGCGCTTCCAGGAACGCGTCGGTCAGAGCCCGCTGCTGGAATATCTCGGCCGCGGTCTGCGTGCTGCCATGGAACTGTGCAGCGACCGCCGGCAGATCGGCCTCCAGCTTTGCCTTCGCGGCCGCGGCGGTCATGTCCGGAAAGAAGCCGGGCGCGGCCCGGGTCAGTTCCTCGTCCGTCTTGGCCGGGATTCCGGCCGCGCCTGCCAGCGTTGCGTAGGCCACGGCGCAAGTCACGATGTTCGAGGTGCCATCGGCGTTCCAGTAGTTCATCGCCCGCGCCGGCGAGCCCGGACCCATCGCGGCAAGAACATTGGTCGATGCCATGACCTCGGCCGGATCGCGCTGGCCCAGCAGAAAATCGTAGAACAGGCACTGCCTGAAATACTCCGTCAGATTGGCCCTCGTGCGCGGATCACGAAACCTGAAGTCGCGCGTGCGATCGTAGAGCCGCGCGCCATAGATGATACCGTTGGTACGGTATTGTAGGGCGTCGGGCATCACGAAGACCGTTTCCGCCTGCTGCGTGAGCCAGTCGCCCACCTGGCTCGAGAACGAGGCGATCGCGGCGAGGCCGATCGGCACATTGGCAACGATGGCGGGCGCAAGTCCCGGGTTGATCCGGTCCGTCACCTTGACGCTGGTGGTGGGCACGATGAGCACGCCGTACATCAGGGTCGAGGCAAGGAACCAGTTGAACCAGGCTTTCCAGTTGAGGCTGAAGGCCACCACCAGCAGGGAGTAGGCAAACCCTATCACCATCACGACCCGGATCATCGCGCGCCAGCCCCCGCCCCCGGTCCAGGCTGCCACGGCGTTGAGGACGTTGACGATGTATTCGCCGCCGCCGATGGTGAAGACCTCGAGCATGACCGCCCCTCTCAGTTGAGGCCCTGCGCCGTGGCGCTGGTCCGGAACGACAAGGCCGCGGACATCTGCGGCGAGATCGTGTTGCGCAGCGTCCGCTCGAGAAAGATCGATCGGTCGATATAGGTCTGGGTGCGCTGCAGCCGCGCGTTCATGGCGTAGCTGTAGCCGTCGATGACCTGGCGCACGGTGGTGAGCTGGTCACGCCACTGCGTGAGCGTGGTCTTGTCCGCCTCATTGAAGCTGCCCTGCGCCCGCTGGACGTAATTGTAGAACTCGCCAACGATCGTCTCGAGCATGTCCATGGCAACGACCTCGGAAAGCCCCTCGATCTCACCTGCGGTCATCCCGCCCAGCTGCGCGGCGGCATTGACGGTGACGATCTTGTATAGCGGAATGCTGGTGGCGCCCAGGATACCGATCTCCTCGGTGGTAAGGGCTTCGTTGGAGCGGACCTTGCCGGCCATCGCGGTGATGAGAGCCTGGACCCGAGGCTTGAGCGCTTGTGCAGCCGGGATCGACACGCTGGTTGAATCGGACGGGTTGAGACAGTCCTCGGTCTCATCGCACCGCAGGACGTGGGCGCCAGACGAGCCATCGAGCAGCGCCTGGATCAGTTCGCGGTTGCCGTGGCCGTAATATCTGACCGCGCCGTGCCCCTCGTCGCTGGACGCGCGCTGGTAGACGATCGTGCCCACCAGCGTCATCAGGTACTCCTTGAACTCGCGATCGAACGAAGGGTAGCTCTTGTCCAGCATGTGCCAGGTGTAATTGTAGGACTTCGACGCGATCGTCTCGTCCCCGTTCTTACCGATGATCTCGGTGCGGCTACCGCCGGCATTGCAATCCTGACGCGCCTTGGCCCAGTCGGTCGCGAAGCCCTGGCTGTTGGCGATCGCCTTGCAGACCTCGGAGTCGCGGCCCTGGCTCTCGCCCCACAGGCCCGCCACGAGACCCTGCGCCATCTCGCACGAGGAGATGTTCATCTGGTTCAGCTTCTCGATCTTTTGCGCCATCTCCTCGATGGTCTGCGAGATCTGCGGGCTGATCGACTTGATCGCCAGCTGGAAGGCAAATCCGAGCGCGTTGCTGGCGACGCCCTTGAGCATCGCGACGATCTGGTCGGTGTTGATGAACGAGAACGCGCCGCCGAAAATGTCGATGCCGCCGCACCCGGCCTTCACGCTGGGCAGCTGGATGTTTACCGGGCTGACCTGCTTGTTGGGAAACCGCGTCCACACCCCGCCGCCGGTGTAATAGCCCGCAGACTGCCCCTGATAAGCGGTCGGGCCATAGGCATTGCCGGCGCCGCCGACGTCATTGAAGAAGTCGTTGAGTTCGGATCCAACGCTCGCCTCGGCCTGCGCGACCACGAGCTGCGAGAGCGCGAGCACACTCGCGATCATGCCCAGGATCCATCCGGGCTGCCTGTGCATGCGCGCCATCAGTAGTCCTTCCCCGGTTCCGTTCGCGTCAGCGTGAAGATGCGGTCCATCACCTCGTCCGCGGCCATCAGGCCGTAGCCGATCGGGATCGGCCGCCGGGTCTGGGTGTCGAACAGGACGAGCGCGGGCACCTGTCTGCCCGTCAGTCCCATGCGTTCGTACTGCCCGGTGTCGACGGCGTAGCGGGGAAACGTATCGCTCGGACCACCGTCCATCGAGACTGCCATCACTTCGAGCCCGTACTGATCGGAGAGCGAGCGGATGATCGGGCTGAAGACGCGGCAGGCCGAACAGGCCGAGGAGAAGAAGTAGAACACGCCGTAGCGCTGCGAAAGCGCCTTCAGGGTCGCGGCCTTGTCCGCCTTGCGTTCGGCCAGCCAGGTTTGCTTGCCGAGCGCATTGATCGGCCGCTCGAGGGTATAGTCGAGATCGGGGTTCTGCCAGACCGCTCGCCCCCAAACGTCGGCGAAAGTCGACGCGCGGTCGAGCTGCTCACGCTGGTAACGCATATAGGCGGTGAGGTTCTCGCTGGTCGGCTCGAGGATCGCCTTGGCCTTCAGCTCATCGAGCTGCGCGGATATCGCAGCCAGCTGCTGCGCTGCCGGCACGACCGGTGCCGCCAGCCTCGCCTGCTCCGCTTCCCGCGCCTTATCGGGATCACAATAGAACCAGCTGCCGAGCTTGCGCTGGTCGCAGTAGAACGGATCTCGCGGTGCGGCGGGTCCGCCAGATTGCGCGCCCGGCGCAGAAATGGCTGAAGCCGGCGCCTCCTGCGCCAGCGTGCGGACCGGCGCGGCCATTGGCACCACGGCGGCAAGAACGGCGCGGACAAGAAATCCTGACGTACGCATGTCTGGGCTCCTTCGGACGGTGGACGACAACGGGCGGGCAGGGGACGGACAGGCGCGGAATGGGCCCGGCAGCGGCGATGAGCGCGCCAGGTCTGCTCGCCCGCTCATGTCCCCTGGTGAAGCTGGTAATATTGCGTGATCTTCTCCTGGATCTCGATCGAGGCCTGGATCTCGTCAGGCACTTTGGCGGCATCGACGAACTCGTCGTAGACCTCGGTAAAATCCATCTTCGACAGATCGAGTTGCTGGAACTCCTCGATCAGAAACCCTTCGCAGTCGGATTCCTTGGCCTTGCCCCAGTCCATCCCGAGCTGAGTGCGGCCCTGCTCCTGGAGGACCCGGCTGAGCTTGCTCTCGAAGCAGCAGTAGGACTTGCGCTTCGAGGTACACACGCCCAGCACCTTGTCCGAGCAGTAGCTGCCAACATAATGGCACAGCCCCATGCGGTCCTTGACGTCGAGCATCATCTCCTCGCTGTCGCACAGGAACGTGGCCAGGAACGGCGTCGCGAGCGCCGCGATGGCGGCAGGACCACTGGCGATCGCCGCCGCGCCGGCCGCGGTCGTCAGCAGGCCGGAGGTCTTGCCCGCGCAGCAGTTCACCAGGCCGAACACCGGCTTGTGGCACCCGGCCTGCTCGCCGTCGAACAGCGTCAGGGTATCGGCATCGAACTCGCCACTGACGTTGCCCATCGTCTGGACCGCGACCATCGCATCCTTGAACTCGCTCGACGCCTCGCGCTCGACCTGGGTGCATTCGCCATTGATGCAGTAAAGGTCGCCCGCGCAGATGTAGGCGGCCGGGGTGGTGCTGCCCGTCGCCGGCGTGGTGCAGGCGTAGACCATGTCCTGGACGTTGCACGAGCCGTCCTCGTTGTCGCTAAGGCACTCCTCGTGGTCGAACGTGCAGTCGGATCTGGCGGCTAGTGCGCCGCAGTCGTTTGCCGCGCGGCGCTCGGTGCACGCAAAGCTGCGGCTCCAAGCCCAGCACGGCTGGGTCACCGCCACCCCATTGATCAGGCGGGTGACGGGCTCTGTGTCAGTGCAGGTCTCCGCGCCCTGCTCGACGCATTGACCATTGCTCTCGAAGGCCGTGCAGGCAGACGAATTGCGCGTGGCGGTCACGAGCGGGGCGGCGTCATCCTTGCGAAACCAGTGCTGCCCGGTCGTCACCGAGATGACCGGGTACCGCGTGTTGGCCGGAAAGAACATGGTATTGCCGTAGACGCTCGCCTGGGCGGAACATTCCATGATCTGCAGCGGATAATCGGAAAAGTCTTTCTCGCAGTTACTGGCCGGCGAATACCCGTATTCGCTGAAAGTCGCGCAATAGGGCGCAGATCCGGTCGCGTGGCAGGTCCCCGCGGCGATCTCGTCCTCCAGGCTGGCGGGATCCACGTACGGTCCGTGTTCGCTCATGTGATAGTACCAGAACGTCCGGACCTGGGCCGTCACGTCCAGTGTCGCGGTGCAGGTCTGCGCGGTGGTGACCAGGTGGTCTCCCGCGTTGCAGGTCTCGTAATACGTCGACCCGCTGGCCCCGTTGGCGGGCAGGGGCTCGCAGGTCCCCGCCGATCCTCCGGTTGCCAGGTTCGTACCGATATAGCTTTCCGGATCGTCCTCGATCAGCCTGGCTGCGGCCAGGTCGATAGTCGTAGGATCGAACACGGGCCGGGCCGGGTCGATGACGACGCCATAGTTCGGGTCGGCATAGCGCTGCGACACACCGGCATCGGTCAGACCGTCTGCATCGTCGACATACTTTGAGGCCGCGATATCGGTGCCGCCATATCCCGGCACGTTTTGCTCGGCGCCATCCTGCAGCATCGTGCCGGAGGCGTCATCGCGGATCGACCTAGATCGGA
>Ga0247734_1000778_pt1 | contig 26389 bp, 17 predicted proteins | sample UWRJL103311B2_FD_180933 | JGI IMG/M metagenome (GOLD analysis project Ga0247734, IMG submission 180933) | Plant litter microbial communities from Arlington Agricultural Research Station in Wisconsin, United States - UWRJ-L103-311B-2 | ecosystem: Environmental > Terrestrial > Plant litter >...
TCTAAGTCAAAGTCTTTTGGAGGAAGCTCTTAGTCGGTGTTGCAAACACTGCGAGTACTTTGATGATTGGAAAAAGTGTGGACCATATCTTGTCGACTGCCTTCCAGTTATAGTGGATGTATTAAGAAGACAGGGAAAGCTAGCTGCTGTGGATGCACTGAAGACAAGGTTCTCGGACTACATTTCGACAAACTAAGGGGTGCCCATTCCCTTTCAGACAAGAACGACCTTCCCCCAAGCGATGCATCTTCTAACCTTTACAAGTCCAGACGGAGCGTCATTCAGCTCACTTCAACACTCGTTGGAAATATCAACTATCTGCGGAACAGCTGAGATGTATTCGTAAAAATACCAACGAAACTACCTGGATGTATACCATCAACACCTATCTATGCTTGTATGCTTCATTCTCATCATATTTTCCGACTAGTTTTAGGTTAGATTTATCCATAATTATACCAACTGTGTAGTAGTAGTAGAGTCATGGTTACAGGATTCATCGAGCGCACTCAGAATTTGGACTATATAGCTATAGTGGATCTACCTAGCTTTCGCAAGTTAGTGAGTTTCAATAGCCTCAGTAAGAATTATGTTGCTTGTATATCAAAGAGACACGTTACCAATGAACAATGATGTGATGACGATGACGATAATGGGAGAAATCTCGTGCCCCCGCTCCACAATGATGGGGTGGTTATATGCATGCTGCTACATTGGTGGACGATGAACCGCGATGAAGCTGAAGAGCATCTTTCGCTGTATTGGATGGGGATTCTTTAAAACACTAAAGGATATTTTCGGAAGAAGAGACTCGCGGCGAGTCTTTAAAAGATTACCATTCTATATATACAAATGATTTATATTCTAACCACTCCGTAACTCAGTTTCCCAAAGGAAAAGCTGATCTTAGGGAATATTAAGCCATTGATCTTTGAGTACTTCAGGTAAAATCAAATGTAAATATGACTTACTGTGCCTGGCCTAACACAATCCCGCTGAGATAGAGGAACAAGAAATTTATGTTCAATATAATCTTAGTGTTCTTGAATATTCTACCTTGGTCAATTAACAAATTTCGAATGAATAGAGCACTATTCAATCTACCAGAAAAGTCTCACGTTTGGAGTTGAGCATTTGGTAAGTGCTGGTAGTTCACAATAGTAAACTTAAGCAATAATCTCCCGTGCCCTAGCCAAGGGGGAAAGGAAACATTGACTTCGTTAACCTTCACGAACTCACAAATCACCCATTGTCGGAACTTACTCAGTGGATAGCAGCTTCAGCTGTCTGCAACCCCGCAACGGCCAGATTGCTAACAACCATAATACCAATTGGTACCTGCTTGCTCAATGGGTCTTTATCGTTCACTGCTACCGCATACGAGACTCCGAAATATAGCCTGCCAAGTTTGAAACCTCTCCAACAATAGCCGATGACTTCTCGGCCCAAGCAGGCTTGCTGCTAAGTTCGTACGTAAAAGTGCCACCCCGACACGAACAGCGCCGGGATCACGAGGACGCTATTCACGATTGCGCTTGTCGCACGTCCGTCGTTGACGGCTAGTTTTGAAAACATGCTACTCGAGGCACCGAGTTTCCCCTGCACTGGGCTACTGAATAGGGGTTTGCTGACAATGACAATTGCTGTTGTGGCTTTGGAGATGGCACCGACAGCGGTGTTTTCTACTGGAAACTTGGGAGCGAGGGTGTCAGCAACGCCCCCAGAAGCAGCGCCAATTATACCTATGATAGCAGACATGGTTGAGAAAGGATTGGTGCCAGTCTCAGCTTCGGCCTCAAAGGTGTTAACTAAGTCCCCTATGAAGGAGATAAAACCGGCGATAGCATGGCCAGATATAAATATCATCTCCTGAGTATTACTAGATAAGGTAATGGGCAGGCTGAGGGTAGATAACCTGCTGCGTGACAAAGGCTTATTCGCGAATATTGCCGCCAAAGTATCCCAATTTGTAGCTGAGATGATAGCCTTGACATTTTCGTTGTCGGGAAAAGGCGCTTCATCTTTGGCTATCTTATAGACTACAGTATAGCCGACCGCAGCGATCCAGGTAAAAAGGTCGAGGAAGGAAATGTCTGATATTCCAATGGCGTTCAAGATGCCTGAGATAATGGGGATATGGATTTTCGTATCCAAAAAACCAATCGCCGAGCTTGCAAGGTTATGGAGCACATCTAGTAAAGCATCGACCACAACCTGAACACTAGATAAGACACCATCGACCAAAATTATTGCTATCTGCTTCAGTGCTTCCCCAACGGTCATGGAGTGGAACCTAGTTGCTAGATTTTGCAGCTGTGTATAGACGGTCGAAAGAACTGCTCCTTCGTTTGAGAGTGCAGTGAGCAGATCATTTGCAAGGTTCTGAACAACATCGAGTGTCGGTTCATTGCCGACGATGCTCAGATCACTAGCATGGTTCCGGAAGTGGCTAGCGAGTAGCTGGGAGCCTGAAGTCTGCCCCTTCGCCGGGTTCGAGGTACTGCTAGCAGCTGGGTTCGCAGCCACGGCACCCAGTGATGACCAGTCTGTGATTCCAGCCCAATTATTCAGTTTCTGCTCGACTTCCGAGATATGCTGATCAAACGCTATCCTCGCACGACCTAGATCAGCGACCTTGTCCTGTAAATATAGCGTCACTACATTGTGCATCACATCTTTTGTCCTCCGGATATCGTCCCAATCGAACAGGAACTCAAGAAAGTGGATAATATCCTCAACCCCAGTTTTAATGGCTTTAAACACCCACTCTACTGCCCCAACGATCGCATCCACTGTAGCTAGTACCGCGCGATAGACCTTCCCAGCAATAGAGGCGAAGAAATGCCATGTGCCGCTAGCAATATCCTTAATTACATTGATCACGGCACTAACACCAGACTTTAACCAGCAAAAAATGTCTCCCGCTGCAACTGCGATATCATGGCCAAAGGTAGATAGCGAGCGAGAGGCGAGGAACTGGGTCACCGGAACGACACGCTGGACCTGAGGGGCTGCTTGAGTGATGGTATTGGGAGTCCCAAGATCCGAGTAGGCCGTCTTAAGCTTGCTCAGATTTGTGGCGACTGCAGCCACATCCTCTCCTGGAGTTGTGGAAGCTATGAGCGGAGCAGACTGGGGCGAGCCAACTATACCGCCAGCAATGATACCAACTGGGAGAGTTGCACCACGAAGTGCACTTTCCGAATCGAGAGTAGCAAGTTTTTGAAAAGACTTATCCATTGGACTAATGTCTGTTTTTGTCAAGCCGTTATCAGTTGATACGGTGAAAACTGCACTATTTATGTCCTCTGTTACTTCAGTGATCATCACAGAACCCATAGCATCGGTCTTCACTGTCACCGGACTTTTCCCCAGTACGTAGTAAAGGCCGTTTATATAAACTGGTTTTCGAGCTTTGGCTGAGATTGAAAGCTTGATCCCCCGGACAGGGACATCATCGGCGTTAGCAACATAAATTACTGTAGTATAAGAGTTGAATGAGAGCAGCTGCTGTCGAGATGGAGTTGAGAGCTTGATCTCCTGCGAACTCCATACTTTCGCCACCGTGTCCGTTGCCTGGATTAGTTTCTCCAACTTTCCACCCCCAGATGTGAAGATGGTATTTCCACCGTCTGCCCTATTCACGCGGAGATGCGCTCCACACCTGTAACGAGGGGAACGGGAGCACTCCACGCACCCGGTATGGAAATCTGGGCCGTGGGGCATGAGAGGTAGAAGACCTGGTTGCTACCGTTCTTTCCCCACAGCATCGTAACAGCATCGTGGGTCATAGCCAGTAATGTGCTAGTTCCGTGAAGTAAGTCGTCACTAACAAGCGGGCTCGCAATGCAACCATCACATTGGGCATCAGTAGCGAAGCGGTAAAGCATTGATTCGCTCACAGCGTATAAGTCGGTAGTTCCATATAAATCAGAGGTTTTATCTCCGTCTACATTGCGAGATGTAGCGATTGCTGAAGGAATCATGCCGTTAGGTGGACTGAGACGGATAGGGTTGGGAGGCCCTACGCCAAAAGGGTTAATAACCGGCATATAAACAAGCTGCGCAGCTCCAGCAGTTGTTCCTGACGTGTAAATGCTGTCTGCAAAGCCGTCTGCAAAGCCTTTAGGTATCATCCCGACGCAGCTCTGATAGTTACCATCCTCAATGTCGACCGGTACATCTCTTCTCACCCAGTGGCTACCACTCGTCTTCGCCGGGTCAATATAATATCTTACAATATCTTTGGCTGAGGTCGAGGTTGAGGAGTTACTGGAGCGATCAATATCGACAACAAGATATTGTTGGCTGCTAAGTGTCTCAGCAAACATGATGCCCACGATAGAGAGCGACGTTGGCGGTGTCTGGGCAACGGCATCGAACAAATATAGTGCCCAAGTCGGCGTCCCAATCCAGGATGTATCCGTACTGTCATTACTGAGCGACACCAAAAGGTGATCTGACCCTTCAGACGACACAGCCATAGCGAGGCCGATGGTTCCGTCAAGGGCACTCTGTCCAACGTCAAAACTACGAACAAACGCATCCTTCCTCCCAGGAAAACCGGCTTGGACTGCTGCTGTAGAAAGATCGTGAATCTCCCACCCGGTACGTGTCCTGCCGCCCCTTTGCTCTTCAATTACGTGAAGGATGCTTGAAGCGTCAACTGCGAACAGCAAATTACGGCCGTCATCCGTCTGTAGGGCCTCAAATTTGCCTGTTGGGGATACAATTTCGCCTTGGATGTAATTCTGCATCAGGTCTGATGAATGCGTCAATTTGAGACCCGAACTGGTGCTCGTAGGTTTGGGAGCAGGAGGAGCCGGGGGCAAACTTCTCCTACTGCTCACGTTTGTTACACTTGATGGATGCATCAATTTGAGACCCGAACTGGTGCTCGCAGGTTCGGGAGCAGGAGGAGCCGGGGCCAAACTTCCCATACTCCTTAAGTTTGTTACACTTGGGTTCACATAGGTAATAAGGCATATCAGATCTTGATAGTCCGAGAAGCTGGCTGACTTGTACGTGAAAACCTTCGCGCCAGGGAAGACGAAGTTCCTCAGTCCGTTTAATGGAATACTCCCCAGCTGCGTTGGAACAAGCTCGTTTGCGGTGTCTTTAGCACCATTTATAATATCACTGATGTCGGTAATGGCGTTAGAAATGCTACTAATGCTTGAATCCTCGGAATTGTCATGCGGATCAGACTTTGTGAGGGTCAGTCGTAAGCTACCATATTGATCAACAGAGATAGTATATGTGTCGGTGATGCTTTTATCAATTCCATCGACATCATCCTCGGTAAGGTCATATCGTGAGTAGATGTGAATAAGGAGTCTCTGCGTCACTGTTATGGTACTTCCGACGAAGCTAACATCGCACGTGTAGGTTGACGCAATATCTAGTACCGCGTACGTTGCTCCACTTTTAGAACTATCGTGAGAATGGTTATTATACTGAATATGACAAACATTCGAGCCAGTAGGGTTAACGATAGCGGTTTGTGGCGTCTGTCATTTGGTAAAACTCCACTTTGTCTCGTGTCCGCCCATCAGTGCAGCATGCACCCAGGAAGTAGAAGAAATGCAGCTTGGCTTCACCAAAGGTACCAATTGATCCAAAAATACTGCCCTATGGCATTTCGGTTGATTGCGATGATGCCACTTTCATTATCGATGTCTTCTGGTTTCACCCAATTCTAAGTAAATTTTGCGGCACCCGGCAGTGTGTGATTGTTAGCTGCGCAGAGATAGTCAAGTGTAGTCGCTGACATCTGGTGTTTAGAAGGGCTCTGGATCTCTGCGCCGTTCACATCCTTAAGCATGCTAACTTGCCGCTCGAATCCAGTCAACCTAAGCTGAGACCCATCTGCATTCTGTGCTGTTGCCATTACCGAGATGAGTGGCAAACCCTTCTCTTTAGCGTGTTGCACATAGATGTCCTGAAAAGCTTGTTGCAACAATATGTTAGCCTTAGAACCCGATGGGATTCCTTGGAATTCAGGAACTTCTTGAAGCCTCGCACTTTCAAGGTCAAATAGGAGCTGCTGTAGACTGAATGCTGAAGCCGAGAGGTTATAGAGTTGGTTCTTAAGCTGAGCCTTCAAGTCTGGATTTGAATTGAGGTAAGCTGTGTCAAGTTCTTTACCGAGATCCTTCATGACTGGGTTGCCATGGAGCCCCGGAAGGCTGGCTCCAAATATTCCAACTCCCTCCTCCCCAAACGCCGCCCAACACGTTCTGAATTACTTGTAATTGAGAGCAGTACATGTTAAATAACACAGTGTCTGCGCTGCTTCCAAGCGTGACAATATCGGGCAATGCATTAGGGGGGATACCAGGTGGAAGTCCTATTTGTCTCTTGATACCAACGACGAAACGTGCTTTAGTGAGGGTAGTGAAGCGATCATCGCTATAGTCTATAGTATTGGTGAGGTCGAATGGATTTACCCCGTTTGGATAAAGGGGCCCCTTAGTGTTGTTGAGAAGGTCTGCAAGATCAATAGAGATGGTGGGATCTCCAGAAGAATCGGCGAGGAAACAGAGGTAGGCTATGGGCTGATTACCCCTTGTTGAGGTATGATAGGAGCCCGGAGTTAATGCTTCCTTGAGTGGTTGACACGATAAAGTCGTAAGGGTAGGTAGGATCAGAAAGATGTGAGGCGTTGACAGCCATGGTCTTTCAAGCAAGATGCGATATTAGATGTAGTAGGGGGATAATTTGAATTGCAGGTGCATAGAAAGATGGATGTTGTTCCAGTTTCTTATTTACTTGGTTTCTTCTATACAAGAGGGGTTTCGTTCTTTATAGAACTATTCAACAAGCGCTTTGAGGAATGTAAGACACAGCAATGAACTGAGCTCCATCGGACGATACATTCTCTTACGTCTCACTTTAGCCTCCCTCCCGATACTGTGATTTCATTATACACGTTTATTGATTCTTCTTACCTTGCTTTACGCGCTCGAATGCTTAATATCTGCGGTATGTGGTGCACCCGGCCACAGTTACATGGACCAGTCGTGTCCTGTAGCATTCGGTTTTCGTTGTGTCGCTTAAACGCGGGGTGAATCAGAGTGTTAATAATTTGAGCATTGATTTTTTATGGACAGAAACAAGCAATATGGGAAAGGTTGTTACCATCTTAAATAAATACCACATACTACAACATATTGCATATTAGAACATGTTTAACATCGCACAATAGTTACTCGTTGAAAATTTCTGCGCGAATCTTTCACTGTGTTCAGGGAGTTCCGTGTTTGCAGCAAAACTAGACCAAAATTATATCACTGTGTAACTCTTGCTGTCTGTATATCACGAAGAGCGGTTTAACGGGAATCCACAGGCTTCCCGATACCTCCTCCCACGTTGGCAGCAACGCCATAAGGATGGAATATTTTGAATGATATCATCACCCATATGCAGGCGATTATGACGGTAATTCATCGACGCTTACCTTCTTTTCCGACTTTGACACTCACGCCTCTGTATTATAAAGTGTAAAGACTACGTAAAACAAGGTGTTGATAGAGGACTCGATACAGTCAAGCCGTGCCGTGCCGGTGTTAACCCGGCTTTGGTCGAATGGGTGTGATCTCCATACACCCTGAGGTCAGATTATACCAACAATTATAATAAAAAGAACTAAAGTATAATGTCTCAAGTTATAGTAACTCGTAATATCACGACAAAATTAATAAGGCAAAATATTTGTCGATTCACTTTGAATACGTGGCACCACTACGTATATCACGTAAGTGCTCGTTGTATTCGGTGGTAGTCGTTGATTGTATTAACTATGTATGAGGGAGGAGCCTTGAGGGAGTGTTGATATACCGTCTGATGCAAATAGGTCACGTGACACATTCACTTGACCGTAATATACCAACAATATTTAAAGTGTAGGTTCTTGATTATTTCACCCTAGTTAAATAGCTTAACTATATATATTTCCCCACCTCATGTTATGTTTGCCTTGTATCTCAGGCAAGAACAAAACAAAAATGAAGACTTGCTATGCCCATATATTCTCCATATAATATGTACTTAAATTAGTTAAATTAAGAATTTAATAGTTCCCAAATTATATATCACTCTGCTATTAAAACCTTATAGTGTTCTCCATTCTTGTCAAGGCCGCTATCGTTGCCGTGCCTAGTCAAATCAGTTACAAGTTCAAGTCCTCTCTTGAGAATATTCTAGGTGTGATAGATTGAGAGTAGTGACCAAAACACAATACTACTAGAGGATCGTCCCTCCGACTCCAAAGAGATATCTTTATTAGATAGAGTAATCCAGAAGATTTTGCTTCTACGCTCAAAGGAATACGGATGAATGCTTATAGAAAGGAGGGCCATTACTATCTAAAGGACTTCTTTATGTGTTCAAAAACTAGAAATTCCAAACTTCAATTGGAATGTTTAGCTAGCATATAACGTTGAAATCATCGAAGAATACTTGGTATATCTTTAAGTCTGTATACTAAAGAGAAACGGGGAATTTCATCCCTATGCAGATTACAGATAAGTTTCGAGAGAATATTTACTTTTGATTATACCTTCTAGTTTAATCAAGTTTTACAAACGATTATAGTATAACAAGACGGATCTTGGGGGGAAAGGTATCGCACTCGTTGGCAAGGAGAAACAATTCGTTGATCAAATTGATGTTCAATGGCTCTGGGAATATATATTCTTACAACAAGCACCAGTTTGTGCACCCAAGATAATGACTACAAATCAGCTCTATACTGTTGTTCCTGGTGTATACTAGTATAATGTCAAGCTAAATTGTGGGGTCTTCGGCTTATCGAGGAAGCAACCAAGGGTTATAATACAAGGACTTTGAACTGATCGGTCTTTATTCCTTAAGTAGGGGTATGGAACTCGTTCTCAAAATTTGCTTTTGATGCAATGAAAGAAAGTATTAATATGAAGAAGAAGAGGATGAAGCTAGCTAATAAAAATATGTCAGATTCCATGAGGATCGTCTACATCGTGGTCGATGCCCCTATCACTTACTTTCTGGGGCTAGCATTCCTAGATTACGCTTTTAAAATTCTAGATAAGCCGAACGACCACCATTATCATACAAGGTCGATGCTAAGCAGATCAAGAGTGCAATGAACTTGAATTCAGTGACGAGTCACTCATTTGCTGTAATTTATAGGGCAAGTGATGGCCATATACCTGGTTAGTTCTCCTTCTGCTCCATTGCTTAGGATATATACTGATCGCAATATCAGATCTCGACGCGCGAAATGAACTCTATAAAGCTCTTGCTGTGACTCAACATATATGTTCATTGACTTTCCCGCATCAGTTGACCCAGATGCGGTAATTCCGGAACCTATCTCTTGATCAGGCTGAGTTGCAATGAATAGTTTTTGAGTTATGAAATTTTTGGAATGGAATCACATCAGACATAATCGATGACTCTTAGAAATAGAATCGTGAATTTATTAAAGAGACTTCTCCAGCCCATATATTCCACAAATCCCTCAGAGGCCATATTCGTCAAATATTTTCCAGCCAGACTTCAAGTCGAGAAATCCAAGAAATCCAAGAAATCCAGCTTCAAATTACAGCCGCAGATAGCAGTTTGGCTTTACTGCTTCGATTTTCGAGTCGAAGCTATGCTAAAGTTGAACCCTACAGAATAGGAAGGTGTCACGGCAAGTGGCGAGGTGATGTTCTCGGCTAATTTGGATTGCGCCTGAAGCATTGCCCACGGCTGTACAGTATAAGACCGGGATCTACGCTCAAGTTCACTCTTCTCAATTGATTACTTCCAATCGTGTGCAGACTAGTCTATAAAAAGCCAGTAAACAAAAAGGGGATTGTACAGTTACGCAGTAGCAAGATCCGCAGAATCAAAAAGACAAGATTTTAACGCACGTCTTTTCTTTCCTGAGTTTTTATATCTAATTAGAGCCTTCAAATACCCCATATTTGCCGGGTTTCCCAGCAAAAGGTGCAATCAGATAAGGCATCACACCACAAGCTGGAGCTTTCCCACTGAAATCGCAAAAAACAAGCCCTGTCGGTGACTGCCAATCCTAAAAGGGCCTTCTAGGTCTTTGTGCAACCACACCTCATCTTGTTTTGGGTGTTGGTCTTCTACTCCATCATCTTACCGAAATTTAACAAATGACGCAAATAAAGCCACATTTTACTTGTTACTATGTCTAGTTATAGCCGTTAATATTAGGGAATGGAGAAAAGGTAACATAGGCGAGAGAGATCGATTCAAGCAACCTTAGCAATTCATTTATACTTGCTTAAAAATGTAGCAAAACGAAAGTAAGCGCGGTTTGAACAGCTGTACTCTAATAGCCTATGGCGTGGGAGTTTAATTTGGTGCATGCAAAGTTGCATTAGGCATACAGGTGGGCGAACATTCTATTCCTCTGCCTATACCTATGAACTCCCCAGGAAATACTGGCGAGACTGGGTTAAGTATATTTATCATCACTTCCTGCAATTGTTTTCACGTCTTTTATTGAAACCATAACGAGCACAATGCCGCCGACTCAACCTCAACTGGAGATTGGAAACGGGCAACAACGAGGGAATGATGTTGGGTTTACGAATCAAGGACAAGTGGATTGGGTAGCTTTCAGTTCTACCCTATTCTCAGCTACAATGTCAGTTTGGCAACGACTTTCGGGAAATGACGTTCAACCTATTACGTTTGGTGGTGCTCTCGCTCTAGGAACTCGATTTCGGCTAGGAGATGTTGGTCAACAACAGATTGATGATGCGATTGCAAAGTTGGGTGCCAAATCAAGTTATGGGAAAATACTCCAATTTGGATTTGGTGTGCAAGCCATGATTCGAACGCTAGGTGAAACGAAGGAGGGAATCAACTTCATTGGTCTGACCAGTTGTCTAGCAGATATCCATAGCGAGGATATGGTTGCTAGGATATTGTCTGAACTTTGGGGTCTCGAGGACTTTCCTAATATGTACCAACCTTCCCATGGACAGTTTCTACAGGTAGTCAAAACCTGTACTGAAGTTGTCCTCGGTAGCTCATTTTCGCAAGTAGTCGATGTTATGACAGGCGACCTCGGTCGATTCCGCAATGGAGCTGATTTCAAAAGTATCATGTCTGCAAGTGATGCAGCTGATATAGCTAAGGCTATTCAAGGGCTGTTCAAGATTACACTAGGAAAAGTCGACCAAATAACAGCAATTGGTGGAACGGAGTGTATTCTAATCGCTTCCTTGGGTCTTTGGTTGTTCAACTTTCGTGTCTACGTCGAGGATGAAAGAGGTGCGCTCATTTTCAAGAACGTGGATTTAGAGGAAGACGCCCATGTTTCAGTAAAATTTGTGAGAAACTACGATTATAGCAGAGTCCTAGTTACGACAACAACCTATCTGCTACCCCCAAGTACAGAAGACCAGCACGAGATTTTTGTCGAAACCGGTGAGGTGAAAGCGTTACGCCTCATTGTCCGCACACCCTGGGACGGCTGCTTGGTTCGGGTTTTTGGAAGGACATTCAAGAATCTTTGTATATTGGAAATACATCTAGCAGCGTATTTAGGAGGGTTAGCTCGTACATATGCTGCTCTTGCTCGATGTGAATCTGACGTGGCTCATTTCTCCCGCAAACACTATGTCGACTTCTCAATTACCAATTACGGCCTTGGATTCCTCGATACTATCTCGAACACACTTCCCGAGATTGCTAGACTGGACAATTTTCTTGACCTGGCTCGTGAACAAGCGGAAGCTTCTTTTAAACAAGCACTGAATAGTGTTGAGCTAGCTATTAATTCCATCAAAAGCATTTGCACCTGTGGTATGTGTGAGGGGAAAACGAACCCAAGTAGTGTTATTGTGACCGAAAAAGATCGGGAGCCGTGTTTAGTTGCACTTGCTATGACTATTCGCCATATAGCGTGTTTGATGGCATCTGTTGTACAAGATAGTAGTTTTACTATTGATCCATCCATTCACGGATTAGAACATATGTACGATTGGAACTTGGGTCTTTGGAAGCGTTGCTTGGGCGGCTCGGATCTCCTATCTGGAATATGTGGTTTGCCGGTCAAATCATCCGGCCAAGAAAAGCTTGACAACATTGATCTTGATACATCACTCTCTATCGCGGATATGCGATGCTTGCTTACTGGATTTCAACCACCGATTGATGAACTCGATTACAATTACAAACAAACAGCAGTAGCAGCGAATGGCGTTTGCCTATACATCGACGCACTATGTTCTCCGTCTTGTGATCCAGAGAAGGTACGGAAGGTTCATGTTATAGCCGGACATATTGCTCGTGGGACAAGATGATGTGAGTGCGTATTTGATGGTTCTAATACACGAAATAAAATAAGCAATTTACCAGAAGTGCAGCTCACCGCAAACGACATAAACAGCGCGGTAGATTTAAATCACGAAGTTTCAACCACACAAAGTAAGGATCTTGAAGAACCCAGATCATCATGCGTAACATACACAGTGCTGGCTACAGAACGATATAACGAGAAACAAATTAACTTTTACTACAAAGCAACAATCACAGAAAATGGTCTAAGCAGATCAGAAGCTCGATTTCACGTTCTCCCCGGACTTCTCACAGAGTCTGTGCTTCTTGGTACTGGCTTAGTACCCTGTCCCCAATTACCTAACTGCACTGCGTGTTCCCCTCCAACAAATCAATTTGCTCTGCCGCTAGCTGTAGTGAAAGATGGATGGCAAATCAGCCGGAAAATATCTGAGCAGTTCCAGTACTTTGCAGGTTTAGCCTGTATACTTTGGTCACCTTCTATAACTTCAGACATTGAGCGTTGCTTAGTTGTTTGTCTGGCAAGAAAGCATGATGCATATCTCTTGTTGAAAGGACGTTCCTGTATATATTGTTGCTCAAAAGAGGCTGCTAAGACGAAGCTTATGGCAGGTGTAAGGAAGAAACTTATCTTCATACTTTAAGTGTGACAGGACTTACAACCCTACCAGTAGATCTGTCAAGAATCATCCAAGATGAATACTACGTATTATGAGCGTGCAGTGTTCTGTATTTAAAGTGATCCCATAGAAAAGTAAAGTTCTTTTTCGTACGTATTCCAATAATCAGATAGCGTCCCTCTTTAAAAAATATTTCTTTCTTTATAGGGATATCACATTCAGACAAATATCTCACAATAATGTAATTGAAACAGCATCTCCAAACACTATATATCTTCCCCAAAACTCTACAGGAAATCGAGAGGACAGAAGCCATTTCCTCCATATAGCCAGCCACATCCCGTTTCTTATGTGAGAACCAGAGCGAAGGAGACTGGTGATTTGGGTATAATTCGAGCCTAGCAAATAAACTCAGGCTAAAAAGCTACTATTACACGTGAGAGAAGTAGTCAAAGTTGTGGGTGTCAAGTGTCGTTATAATTAGGCTTGAAAATGAGGGGGGGATTCTGTTCGACGCAATGCTAGAATCACGTTATAGAGAGTAAGAGTTAGGAGTCAGGTACTGAATCTAAAACAGCTAAAGCGCCAAACAATCTTTGGGTAAAACATCCAGCACTCACCTGCAATGAATTTAGTCAGTCCAATGAGTACAATTAGCTCCCCTATTTTCAAGCACTACTCTTTGTAATATATTTAGTGTCAAAGTTATCACAGAACCTCCTGAGAGCATAAACGACATATGATATATAGCATTCAGAATATACCTAACATCTCAGAGAGCCATCAGAACTAATAGAGTATACAAAGATACAAGATTTTTCGGAATATTTCTCATGCACTACTGCTTCCAGCTGTAACACTCATCTGCAATCGGCACCTTCACACTGTAGACTTCCTGGCTCCACCACTGTGTCGCGAATGCATCAACACTAAATGTGAAGATACTCTCAATCGCCAGTCCGTTACTGCATGTTCCATCGGCACGAGCTCCTATCGGGCCACTTGCACCACCACCCTCAGACGCACTCAATGTAAAGGTATTGGTGAAACCGGGCTTTGCGGTGACACCACTTGAGAGGTCGACTAGTCCACCAAAAAAGTCAATCATTAACTCAATAGTCAGAGAAGCAGAAGGATTGATCTGAGCAACAGCGACCCCAGAGATGTTCGCTGTCGTCGAATATAAGGGCTTCCAGCCAGAGGTAGAGGTTTTGTCATTGTTAAGGGCGTCGAGATGGATATTACCATCTGGAAGAGTGATACCGAAGGTAGTAGTGAGATCCACAGCTTCGGAGGCAGAAACGAAAGCGCCGACTTGGAAGTTGAGAGCAGGTCCCAATTCGATAATGCCAGGAACGCTGATAGCTGAGTAGCTAAGCGTTGCTGGGGCATAGGTGAAGGTGTTGGAATAAGCCGATGTGACAGCAGCGGAAAGAGTAACAGAGCTCGTGAAAGTGGTATCTATGTCGAAGTAAAGGTCCTCGAGCTTGAAGAGGAGCCAATTATAACGTAGGTAACCAGAGAACGTAATGTTAGAGGTGTAAGAAGCAGAGTCGGCACTAACGGTCAAGTAAGGAGCTTGGGAAAAGAGGACCGTATTGGGGGCAATAGAATACGCGTTGTTGAGAGTAAAACTGGGGTCAAGGATTAAATCCCTCTCAGCCAAGGCGGTACCAGGAAGGCTACCGAACTTGATAACGGTCGAAGCTAGCACATATTAGACTATAAATAATCGGTTTGTACCAAGTGGTCTTACCAGCAACGCTTGAAACGTCGGTCATCTGTGAGTGCGCTGTAGCGACCAAAGAGGTGTCATCGAAATCCAAGCTATCGACTAGAAACACCCCTCTCTCCAGCTCTACATCACAATCTCCCATATGATTAGTGACCATGATAAACTTGCCAACCCACATTTGCTTAGTGTAAGCAAATGTGGTAGAGTTACTGAAGGTCAATGCCACCGAATTGGCGGAACAGTCAACGTTTGTAATAGCATCGATATCTTCAAGCATGACGGATGGATATCTCATGCTATGAGCGACATCGATTGTTGACTTCTCAGCACCTGCATCATGCGATCCGTAATGAAAAGTAACATTTCTTGACGGGCGAACACAAGAACGGCTATGATACAAAGTTAATAGCTGTACAATCGTGTAGGGATTTCGATTTAGGCTTTATAGATTTCTCCATATCACAATGAAAATTACTTGTGTACTTTGAGATATGACCCCTAAATTCAAACTTACTCATGTCTGTTCCTGCCTGGCATAGGTGAAGGGGCGAAAATGGTACTGGGAACAACGCTGCCATCAGATGTCCGGGCGGCATTTCTGCGGGCATCAACATTGGTAGCGAGAGTAGCAGCAAGAACGGCAATACTGAATATAGACTTCATGATGACAAATGATGAATCAAGTATAAAGCTAGAAGAGCGACTGGAGTCTGACGAAAGACCTACCAAAAGAAAGACATTAAAACAGCAGATGGACCTTGATTTTGTACTCTCGCAGGCGATTTCAAGGCGGAGAGGTTATTGGGCACTTCCATACTTCCTCAAGCAGCTGGTGATAGCAGCAAGGGAGCGTGCATCTTGGAATGGACCCCAAGCTTTACGACTTCACTGCCGTTCAAGATCGTGACTTCAATTCACAATGTGATTCGCCATCAGATTAGAGGACCCCTAAACTCACATGCTGGGCTGTCGATTCAGACCCCCGGAGATTCTCCAGATAGTGGTCGTCTTCGTGCAGCAAGATCTTATCGGGCGAGCGATTCATGCTGCATTGACTCCTTTCGTCGCTGCTTGTGGGGAAAATCGAGCTGGCACCACCAGGGCAAATGAGATGATTGATTAGAAACGAAGGCAATTGATGTAGTATGTTCTGCCGAAACCACGGACGGTGACCTAAAGAGGAGCGGCCCGCACAGAATGCCGAGAGGATGAGATTCCATGTGCAAAGCCCATCCGATGCCAAGATCATAAATGGGGTCAACTGAAGGAAGCTCTTGGACATTAACTCATCTTAACAGAGCATATGAACTCAAGATAATATTACATGTATTCCTTGATAAATGGCACTTCTCATCCACTATCTCTTTTGTAATAGCCTCATCGAGCGCGGTATTTATGGCGCCTTCATGATAAGATAACAATTCCCTGTCAAGCTGGAATATGCCGGCCACTATAGTCGACAGTGGAAATATAAGGCTGGTTTTCGATAATTGTATCGCGTTGATATAACTATTTGATCTATGAGAAGATGTCAACTTGACAAAGACCTGTTTGGAAGAGTTTAATAAACTAGGACCGGAGAAACAATCTAACATGGAATCACCTCGATCACTCATCAATGCGACTTCCTTTCCGTCGGTAGGACGCTCCACGGATTGGTATCGGACCGTATTGCACCATACTCTTAACTCGGCATTCTATTATGTCAGTAGAAAGATCAGGTTCAACCTTCCCTATTCAGTAGTATCATGCAGGTTACTAAGACTTAATCAGCTAAATGTTGGCAAATTCTTCATGTTCTGAAAGGTAATCAATCTAAAGTACTCTTGTTGTTTAAGATAGTTCTTAGAAATACCTCTGCTCCATTCACTGCTTCTAGAAAGGCAAGAGCTCTAGAAAATTTTCGCGAAAGATCAAGAGTGCAGTACTTTTCTCCACAGAAAGGACCCTACAGCATATAGTCTTATATATATACCTTGTGTTAATGATACATCTTTTGTTAGTGTTGGGCTGGTATCAAAGCATCTAATCCGCTGCTGGTAGAGTTTCCTAATCAGTCGACCAACAACCCACAAGCAATCAGATACCCCCACGCCCCTATCCCCTTAACCTATATGTAAATTCCTCTGCGTGCTTGTCAATCTATTTATCTGGCCCGCAGTGGTACCAAAAGCTTTTGCCAAATCTTGATGTTGGGTGAGGTGTAACAGGTGTAACAGGTGTAGTCACATAAAAAACTAAGTAAATTCATAATCCAGTAGAGACTTATTCATAATCCGTATAAGTTTTCCATCAGAAGAACAAACAAAATAAGGATATTATATGTTCTAGTAAGACGCAAACTAATTCCTGTATCCCTCGGCAAAAGAGTAAATGCTTTTTGTTTACTTTGTAAAGCTTTATGTAAGGATAGGTGCCGCTGGGTACAAGACTGTTATATCACAAATTTGCTAGCTAAACTCGCTTATGTGTCATAACTTTAGATCTGCCAGAATAATATGATTTTATAGATAAATGACCGCTTGCCTCACCCTTGCTGTCTAGCCGGCTTCTCATGGCCAGGTATCTAAATCCTTTAATCACCGACATGCTCAAGATGATATTCCATGCAATAATTCGACATAAATAAGAATTAATTTGGCACAAATTTACCATTGTCAATATTTACAAGGTGGCCTTGCCAATCAGAATTCGCAAATTTCTCGAACAAGTTACGAGGTGCGAGCTTCAACTCTAGAATACATATATTCTCAACCCCCAGCCCAATATAATAGTGCGTGTATTGTTTTCAGGAAGGGCCACCAACGGTGATAGAAAGGAGACTAGGATTTGCAGTGGAGACCAGACCTGCTTGATTTTCTCCATCTGGATTTACGTCATCGTATGAGAACGTGTAGCCTTTTCCATCAATCTCATATTTATGGACTATGCGACTAAAATGGTTCGTTGGTGATGTGGTGTAGTAAGAAACAGCTCGCAAACCTGGTTGGACGTTTCCACCCTTCAGCAATAGGGTAGAGCGTTCAAATCCAGCGCAGAGACGGGGTACAACTGCCCGATGCACATTGTTATCATTCCCGCTTATTAAGAATGGCCCGCTATTGCATCCAAAGATGTCTTTAGTGGTAGGCTTTGCATAACTGCGGTTATCGCCAGCACATTTGAGGATATTTGAGGACACTTTGCAGCTGACTTTACCGGCTCCAGATTGCGTATCCACGGTTAACGCGGATGTAGTGTATTTCGTCCATACAGAATTGATGTAGTTATTGTAGTATGAGCTGAAGCCATTCGGAACTACACTTATATAATCGTTTGGAGAAAGCACACGAAGAACAGTTCCACTGCTGGTGCTCATGCAAAGCTGATCCCAAGGTTGTCTATCCGAAGAAGCTTGCTTTTTCAGATCGTCACAAATACTCTTGACAGCGCCAGCCGGAAGCCCTTTTGAAGTCTGAACTTTTCCATCGCTTGCAGTGAGACTCATGCCCAGTGGTAGACCGACGAAATCAACATAGCTGATGTTAGCCCAAACACCGGTGGATAACCATGTCAACTCTATAAATCCCCAATTGACTCCCGCGCTGGGATCTGAGGGATTAACTGCTGAGGGCTCCACGAAGGCGACTCCGCCGTCTGGTAGGGCAAAGCAATAAAACTTGAGGGTTCCAACTGCGAACCATATTCTTGCGGAAGAAATATAACCAGGTATCGTGATCTTAGTCGAGCTTCCCCTTTTGCCCAATGGAATCGCAAGATTTTCGGTAATCAAGGTAGGAGTTGTAGCTCCAGCTGGATTGGGGCGAAAGAAAGTTCCATCGCGTTTGAGTACCACGACTTTGTTGTTCGAATCTTTTCCCGTGATGTAAACATTGACAGCACCGTTGGCAAAATTGTTAATGATTGACAGTGGAAGCTTCCCGGTGTTGGCTTGAATTCGGAGCATATCCGTTGGGGCCCATGGAGCTGTTCCATTGATAGTGTTATCCGCCGTGATGAGAAGATTATTACTGTCACCGGGAGAAACAACAATTGATAATGACGTGCCAATAAGGCATGCCATGGTGGCAACCGCAACCCTTTGGAAAAAGTGCATGATGACGATAGTCGAAGTGACGTGGGATCTTGTCGATGAACTAGCACGAATGACTGCTAAACGCCAGTAACAGAATAAAATCAGGGAGCGACGTGCCTGAAGAGGCGACCTGAAAAAGGCAGTGAAATGAAGGGCAAGGTATTGCTCAGGAATTTTTATTGTTATGGAATGCGGCCAATATATGCTCATAGGATTCTTGTCAGAAACCTAAATACGACCCAAACACTTTTTACGCTACGGAAAAGTATCGTCACAATTAGGTTTCGGCAGAAAGGGCCGATTCCTATTTTGAAACCTTTAAGCTGCGAATATAGAAAAATGCTACAAAACCTCTTTCTGGTTGGATTCTGTGACAGCTAGCGTGGAACCTACGGTAGTGCTTCCGTATGAATTGATGGCTACCCCTTCACAACATGCCTTATGTTAATGCATGTAACAGGACAGAATACTCTCTCATTTTCTCAATTGTCGTCATCAAATTAGAATTGCTGTTCCTTTTCAAATGGAACATATGACTTATTTCCTAAACACTATGATTGGTAATGTGCTAGCCAAGCTAGCTTGTCTAGTATCATCGGAGATTACGGTATTGTTTGGTCGGAAGCTACCCTTTCATTTTACAAGCCCACCCAGATTACAAGCCCACGTATACTTTGGTTAATACATTATTGTACAAGCATACTTTCAACTCAGCCAATTCCTCCCTCTTGGTAAAATACTCAGTAGTCAGCATATCAAGGTCCAGAATTAGTTTTGTGACGAATAGCATGATACAGAAGTCTTTGCACGATAGTGTTCCTCTAACAATACATCTTCCCCTTTCTACCAACAATTATTGTTTTCGCTCCAAATTTACTGCCCAAGGTGACGGCATAGATTCAAGTCTTTCAACCCAGGGGCTTAAAAATTGAAAAGAACGGTAAATATTTCTGTGTAACCACACCAAAAGCAAGATTGGACACTCCTGGGGAAACTGCATTGATCGAAGCGCCCCCTTTGTTTCTGAGCTTTATCATGACAAGTTCAGTGATCTCTTTAAACGAAGTTGAGTTTATATAGACTTATCTGAGGACATGCTGATGTTTTTACTGCGGCAAATTTAGGGGAAGCCATGCTTGGGTCACGTGGTTGACCTCCCTCATACTATGGTTCGTTTACTCACAACAACTTAATATCTCCTCCTTACAAAGTTAAACCTCCCCCATTGCACCGAGGTACCGAGGAAGCCATTGGCGTAAGCAGTATAGGTTTCCCAGAGACGACGAGGGTTGTTGTGATTAGGCGAACTACGCCTTATGTGCACATACCGCAAGATCCTACACGCTTACAAGATATGCCAGATTCGATCCATCAGGAGTACCGCGATGATCGAGGGACACACCCAAAACACATTACCCCGAGATCGATTGTTACTCCGCCTATGGCGCCACAGATCTGGCTCGATTTGGAGTCTGATAACGTTTCAATGGTCTCTTAGGGTTGGGTTTATGTTAGCGACCATGAGACTTCACTCCTTTCTTGATCTATGCCCGCGGGCCCCTCATACGTTACATTTTACTACTTTCTAAAATTAAAGGTGTGCTTACTGTACAAAATGGATCTCGTGGTTGGGAAAGCCAACCACCTAAAGTAAACAGCTTGTACCACATTCCAGACGCTCTGAGTTTGTGACTTGGCATTTGAACCTGTACCTTAGAAGAATGCATTCGGACCTATATTGTTAATTACCTGTATCTCGAGGTAATTGAAACCTGTGTGCCACTTAGATAACTTATTCCCACCCCATTGCTCCAACGGGTGGGCGCTGTTTGTGTCGTGAATGAAGTCAGCCACAGGTGAAGATAGATGTCGCCGAAATACAGGAATACCACTTAATTTTTGCAAGTGTCTGAGACACTTCTTCGAACAGTGAAGCACTGGCCTTCTCTATGGGTATTGTGGTATTGTATATTGATTTCGTCTAATTCGTTTATATTATTCGGGTTAATGTTGTAATCTTGCTTGTTTATCTGCTGAAAAGTATTTGTTGGAAACATTTTTCAAACCAAGCTCTTATTTTTGTCCAGTCCACATGGCTTATTTAACAAGGCTTCCAAGAATAGCAAGCGGCTAGGCGTGAATTCAATTGATATCTTCCTATTGCTGAGAAAATGATCAGTGGCTTACACATGATAGCTCAAGGTGATGGACTATACCGTAACGATAAACCCTTCTATTCAAGTGGGGCCTCAGCAAGTGCCCTTGGCTCCTTGTGCTTTTCGATCCTCAGCAAGTAGTATGTTCAAATTGAAAGAGAAGGTCTTCCTTACTTGGAAGCAATATAAAGATGAAGTGGTGTCATGGTTGGTGGCTGAATCTTTTTTTTTGGAATAGATCTGGTAGCTCTATCTATTTTCTACCTTATATTAGAATCTGATGTTTTACGTGTTTGAGTTTAGAAGCAGACCGAGAAGGTCCACGGATTTTCAACTTTGCTCCTGGGTGGGATATAATTATGGAGACTTTACTTGCCAAACACAGGGACTCGGAATTGTCCAAGGGTCGAGTCAGGCCTCCACCAGCAGCACAACTTGAATTCATAAGCTAAATATGGAGGAAATCACACGTTTCGTATAACAGGAAATGAATCCAATTTCGACTTCACATTTACTAACAATAATTTGTAGGCTATGAGTATTGTTATAAGGAAGATATTGTAGATGCATGTGGGAAGATCAAGGAATTAGGAATCTGAGCATTACCATATCATACGATGACATGTTAAGAAACAGCAAATAATCGATATCGAGCAGCTCTCTTTTCCCTGCCGGGGCTTGCATAAATAGCCTGACTTAATTCTATTGAACATGATAATTGTGCCTCAGGCTACAACAAACTTGGTCCTACATCGCTACCCCTTTTTCGTGCCTTTCGTCGAAAAGCAACGTTCCACAGCTCACTTGATTGCCTTACAATTATTCAAGTCAAAACCACATTCAGATAGACCCGAATCTTATAACTGATTCGCTGGGCCCCTGTTCAACCAGACATCAACTACCAGCCCTGTACCACCACTCCCGAGCTTCTTGCCGAGCCTAATACTTTTGGCCTCCATAAATTATAGGTTAGGTACATTCGTGATAAATTTAAACTCGGCCATTCTGTTCCCCGTTTCTATCGATTGTCGGTCCTTGTTCGCCGATGTCCGTTATCTCCACCCGTTCGTAAATACTGTATATACGGCCGTGCCGAGTAAGCACAGTCCTGCAGCTATTCCTAATCTGGTAATCTGGAGTGAATCCTCGCTGACGTGTATCAAATGAATTACTAATTTGGAGATATATCGATATGTATGGAGGGTAATATTATAATACATTTTGTAATTAGAAGCGGTAAATAGGTATAAAAAGTGAGCATTTATGCCCCTGAATCGTCATGTAATTCTATTAGCAACACTTCCGAGAGAAACCAACAGTAAGATATTTCTAAACTCACTTTCTATCATTATTCCCATCAATTCTCTCCTAAAGTATCATTCTACTCTAATCTCTCCCAACCCCCCATTCGCAAAAATGGGCACTTTGGATATCCCACCACCTCATGTTCCCTCCCACACTATTCCGATCAGCTCCATCTTTCTCCAGATCGGCGGCAGCCTCTGGACCATTTGCTATATCCTCTACGTCCGCGAGTCCTTCCGTTCAAAATCCTACGGCATGCCCCTCTTCGCCCTTGCTCTGAATTTCGGCTGGGAGATCGTCTATGGTTTCATCGCCGAATATCCCATCGAGCGCGTAGTTTTCTTTGCCTGGTTGCTGGTTGACTGCGGTATTGTTTACGGGATGTTGAGATTTGCAAAGTTCGAATGGGAACATGCACCGGTAGTTAAGAAGAATATCGGCTGGTTTTTTGCGCTGATGGCGGTGGGGGCTGTGGTGGGACATGGGGCTTTTGCAAGTTGGTGGATTGAGAATGAGATTGGGAAACAGGAAGGGAAGTTCTACAAAGGTGTTGTAGGACCTGATATAAGCGAACTTGGGTATTGGAGCGCAGTTCTATGTCAGTTGAATTTGTCGGCCGCAAGTTTATGTCAGCTGGTTATACGTCAGCATTCCGGTGGTGTAAGCTGGGGCATTTGGTAAGTCTGTCGAAGAGAACGAATGTGATGGTAGTCTGACTCACGTGATACTATAGGGCTACGAGAACTTTTGGCTCAATTATAGGACTTTATCTAGTTTATGGCTGGAGTTGGTACTTTTGGAGAGAGGCTCATGGGTATTTCATGTCACCGTTTTCGGTCTTTTTGTGGGGGACGAGTTTAATAATCGACTGTGTGTATCCATTTGTGTTATGGCGTATTAAAAATACGGAAATTGTGCTTAAAGATGGGAGGAAAATGGCAGGTGTTGCAGGAGGGAATTTGGAGAAAAAGGTGTTATAAAATCTAGATTATTGCAATGTTCGTTGATAGATAAGAGAAACTTAATATGCTATCCGCATATAGAAAATACCGAATCCCTAAACTTTTCTGTCCAATTACAAAAGCATTTATGGAATATGCTAAATCATCAGCTGTGAAACATAACGTCCGGCATAGGCCGATTGTTCTAGCGGCCGGTATAGACCTTATTTCAATGGTCCATATAACTTTTCAAACATAAAGCTCGTCCAGTAAACCATTCAAAACTTGTGGCATATGTACAGTACAAGTGAGGAAGCCTACAATAGACACTTGGATCAATCATCAATATAATATTTCAGTAGTCTAAATATGCCTCAAGACCATCAGTAGAGATAAAGGCGAAGTTTTGCATCAAAATCAAGGATTACCAACACTGCGGGACAAAACATGCATTCGAGCAGAACAAGAGTGGCCACTAGGTCACACTCATGTTTTTAGATGGAACACACAACATTTACCATTTCAAGGAAACAAAAAATGAGTTGTAACCAAGTCACCTTACCATAACTCGTAAAAGTTTAAGCCAAACATATACTTCCATATATCAGTAACCTTCCCCCCAACGATGCAAAAAAGTATTCTATTCCTACAATCCATTCCTTCTACAATGACACATGCATACAGATACACATCCACGACGCGAAAAATAACCTTTCCGCCTAAGCAATACAAAGTATATAAAACACTCCCCCCTCACCCCTCTCTCCTCAACCCCTCACCCCGCTCGCACCAAGCTCCAACTCCCCCCATAGCTCAAAGGGAAACGACCAAAATAATCACGTGTCTAACACCCGATTGGGGGAGAGGAGAGGAGGAATAGGGAGGGAATTCTCCTAAACCGGCCAATGAAAGTCAAAAAGTAAACATCATAAAAAGCAAAACCCAAAAGACAGACTGCCCCGCAATAACCCAACCCTAACTTTATTAGATAGGTAGGGGGGTAAGTCTCTTGAGTCAAGTTCAAGTCAAGTTCAGGTCAGGTCACGTCAGACTCAACAAGAAAGTCAACAACCAAGCCAACAAATCAATCAATAACGCACCTCCACACCCATAACAATTACCTCTCTTTGGGTATAAAAAAAACCTTAAATTACCCGAGTCAATATATTTAAAATAATATATATAAAAATAGGTACAAAAAATAGGGTACGGTAAAGTATAATCCGTTCTAAGCCAAAGGGTTTTTAAGCTTTATCGACTTGTCATCGTCATTCGTTCGTTTCGTTTCCTTCCCGTTCCCCAAAAATGCTTTTATGCTTTCTGCCTGATTCGGGATGCGGCACGTAAACATATACACAGATCTGGAGAGGCTTTCCTTCAACCCTCTCCCTGCCCCTCAGGTACCTACCTACCCTTACCTAGGGGTTCTTTATAAACTATTCTGGTAGCTTTAGTTAAGATCCTTATTTTATTTCCCCTGATGCTACCCCCCTCTCCCCCAATAGTTTGGAAAGAGTCTAAAAAGCCGGGGAATATTTATTTTTTGCGGTTCGAACAAGTGTATTACAGTAAGCATTCGCTTAGATAAAAAGAAGATGGGGATTGTTAACATCCTCAGTAAGAAATGGCGGAGGGGCTTGTTGATGGAAAGATACCTATTGTTTAAGCTCCATTGGAATGCTGATATGAAGGGCAAGGTATTGGGGTCATGTAAAATGTAGAGGAAAAATCATCATCATAATGTGGTCATACATTTATCCAAAGTACTCGTTCAAAATATCCCCAAAAATGCCCAATGCCCCAAAACTGCTCTATACCTCATTCTCCAATAAATGCAATTCATCATGCTCGAACAACCTCTTCATCTCCTAACTTCGCTGGATCCTGCATTACTAACCACTGAACTTGGTAATCCCAATCCACCACTCATAACCGGATGCGCAGACTCCAACATTTTCGGCCTCCTCTCATACTCATCTTCGGTCGTATCACTCTCGCTTGATTGATCACGTTCTCTACGCCTGCTGCTGCGTTCGGATTTTTTATGACTTGGATCACCGCGCTCGATGCGTTCCCGTTTATGCCTATCGTGGCGTTCGCGTCGGGCACGACGGCGGGCATCGCGCTCTTTTGCTAGCTCTAACTCTTCTACTTCATCCCGTGCGGCTATAGTATTTTAGTATGGTTGTTGAAGAGTATGGACGGGGAGTAACTTACCACGTATTTTTTCAGTGACTTCAGCGTAGCCTTGCACTTCATCACGGCTCAGGACTCTAAGCACGATAACAAAATCTTCTCGTGCTTCATAGCGTTCCTTACCAGCCTCTAAAGCTTCAGGATTAACAAGTTTCCGAGATATCTTTGTCCAGCGTGCATCAGGTGGCACGCCATCTTTCTTTGCATCCTTCAGTGGTGCTACACCTTCACGTATTGGTGTCGGGTCTTCAGGGAACTTTTCGCGAGGTTGACGTAAGATACTTTTCACTGGTGGCTTGTCCGCGTTTGCTGGAGGCGGCGTCACAATTCGCAACGCTCGAGAATCCTCGTTCTTTAGCGAGTCACGTACATCAACAAGCTCGCGGGAGGTTCTGGTCATGCTTTGGCGTGGCGGTTGAGTTGGTTCTTTAATGATATCTGGGTTTTGGGTGTTTGAGGCAGGAGTTTCGTTACTGTTCAAGGCTGCTTTGAGAGCCATCAGATCCATTGTATCTTTGGGATTGAACTTTGCGCCGGATTCTCGTCTCCGTCGACGAGGTCTATTTTCATCAGATGCGGAGTCGTCGATTGCAGATTCTTTGAGCACTGGGTCATCGGAGCGATAATGGCGATGTCGCTCTTCTTCGTCTCTATCATCTCGCGGATCACGACGTTCTCGATGAGGTTCACGTTCACGTTCACGCTCACGCTCGTGGTCCCTGTCTACAGAATCATCAGGACGATCTTCACGGCTCACAGATTTTCGATGTTCCCTTGGCGTAATAGGGTCTCGTTCACGCTCGCGCTCTCTCGGTGGAAGAGGATCACGATCTCTAGGTGGAGAGTCTCGTTCTTTGGGTGGGGGTGTACCACGGCTCAAGTCGACTGGCTCTCTCTCGTCTCTTGGATCTCTACGGCGCCTAGGCTCATCATCATAGTCCCTCCGTCTCCGCGGTTCGTCTCTATCGTTATCCTTGCTTTCTGTAGCATCCTTGAATGCTTTCACTCCTAATGCTGCACCTGCAATACTGAGCCCTGTTGCTAGAGCACCG